>Ga0209536_100005813_pt1 | contig 19071 bp, 15 predicted proteins | sample DeeMarSeWOR28_12_FD_187461 | JGI IMG/M metagenome (GOLD analysis project Ga0209536, IMG submission 187461) | Marine sediment microbial communities from White Oak River estuary, North Carolina - WOR-2-8_12 (SPAdes) (version 2) | ecosystem: Environmental > Aquatic > Marine > Intertidal zone >... | reverse complement strand
GCTCCGACCCGATGTTGGAGGCGAAGATCGAAGCGCCGACGATCCACCAGCCGAGGTTCCGTCCGGCCAGGAAGTAGTCGTCGGCCGTATCTCTGTTCCTGCGTATGACCCACCACGCCAGCGCGAGCAGAACACCGAAGTACCCGGCCACAACCAACCAGTCCAACCAGTGCATGCGCTATCTCCTCACTACGCGACGGCTGCGGTGGCCGTCAGTGCCGGCCGGCCCGACCGAAGTAGACTTCATTCCAGCGGAGCTCTTTCTTGAACTCCGCGAGCAACGTCGTGTCACTGATGGTCAGCAGCTCGACGCCAGCTATCTCAGCGAAATCCTCGACATGGGCTACGGTGAGCGCCTGACTGAAACCCGTGTGGTGGGCGCCACCGGCCAGGATCCAGGCCGCCGCAGCCGTCTTCAGGTCGGGGCGCGGCAACCACACTGCCCGAGCGACCGGCAACTTTGGCAACGCTTCGTCCGGTGGCACCACCTGTACCTCATTCACCAATATGCGGAAGCGATCTCCCATATCGACGAGCGTCACGTTCACAGCAGGTCCAGTGAGAGCGTCAAACACAAGCCGCACGGGGTCTTCTTTGCCACCGATGGAAAGCGGATGGATCTCGAGTGACGGTCGGGCGCTGCCGGCAATCGACGGGCAGATTTCCAGCATGTGTGCCCCCAACACCTTCATTCCGTTTGGATTGAAGTGATACGTGTAGTCTTCCATGAACGATGTGCCACCGGCGAGACCTGCAGCCATCACTTTCATGGCCCTGACCAACGCCGCGGTCTTCCAGTCACCTTCAGCCCCGAACCCGTAGCCGTCCGCCATCAATCGCTGCACAGCGATTCCCGGCAACTGCCGCAAACCGCGCAGATCCTCGAACGTGTCGGTGAACGCCTTGAAGCCACCCTCTTCGAGAAACGCACGCAGGCCGAGTTCGATTCGCGCCGCATCGCGCAGCGACGCGCGCCGTGTTCCGGACGGGCGCAAGGATGAAACGACATCATACCGTTCGTCGTACTCCTGCACCAGCGCCTCGACCAAACCATCATCCACCCTGTCGACGCAGGTCGCCAGGTCGCCCAGACCGTATCCATTTACGGCATAACCGAAACGCATTTCCGCTGCAACCTTGTCGCCTTCGGTCACAGCTACGTCACGCATGTTGTCGCCGAACCGCGCGATCTTGGCGCCCTGGGCATCGTGCCAGGCGCAAGCCGCGCGGCTCCATGTGGCGAGTTCCCCCAGCACTTCCTGGTCCTGCCAATGCCCCACGACCACCTTGCGCGCCAATCCCATCCGTGCGCAAAGATGGCCGAACTCGCGATCGCCGTGCGCCGATTGGTTGAGATTCATGAAGTCCATGTCGATCGTCGACCACGGGATATCGCGATTGAACTGGGTGTGCATATGGACGAACGGTTTGTGTAGAGTGTTCAGCCCGCTGATCCACATCTTCGCCGGAGAGAACGTGTGCATCCACAGTATGAGACCGACGCAATCCGTGGCGGCGTTTGCCGCCCCGCACACTTGGCGGATGGCGTCAGCCGTGGTCTGAACCGGCTGCATGACCACCTTGACAGGGATCGAGCCCGCGCCTCCGAAAGATTCGACAAGTTGCCGCGCGTTGTCGGCGACCTGTCGCAGCACATCGTCACCATACAGATGCTGACTGCCGGTGACAAACCACACCTCATATCGTGTGAGATCGATCATCTACTGATCCTGTCCATAGTACGCATTCTTGCCATGTTTGCGCCCGTGATGTTTGTGCAGCACGTATTGCTCGAGGTTGGGCGCGGTCACATCAATCACTCTGGTACCGAACGCCATCTCGGCTACGACTTCCAGCGCGATGGCATGCTCCACCGACACAGACGCATCCGCGCCCCAGGTGAACGGACCGTGTCCCGCCACCAGCACGGCTGGCATCACTGCTGGGTCGAGCTGTGCAAACCGCTCCACAATTACACGCGCAGTGTTGGCTTCATAGGCCCGCTCGACCTCGGCTTCGGTGAGCGGGCGGGTGACTGGGATGGATCCGTGGAAATGATCGGCGTGGGTAGTACCGAGACACGGGATCTCGTGGCGCGCTTGCGCGAACATGGTGGCGAACCGACTGTGCACGTGCGTGATGCCACCGATCCTGTCAAAGTGTTGGTACAGCAGCAGGTGAGTCGGCGTGTCGGTAGAGGGCCGCAGGTCACCCTCGACTACGTTGCCTAACAGGTCGACCACCACCATGTGCTTCGGCTCCAGTTCAGCATATGGGACGCCACTCGGCTTGATGATCACACGTGATCGTTCCGAATCGATCCCGCTCGCGTTCCCGAAGGTAAGCGTCACGAGGCCGTGCTCCATGAGAGCCCGATTGGCGCGACACACCTGTTGCTTGAGCTCTTCCAGCATGGCCTAGCCCTTACGAGTCCGATCGCGAATTGCGATGAGGGATTTCATTACGTGCCCCAGCGCCTGAGCGTGATCCGCCGTACCGAACGTGTCGTGTAACTGCCGGTAAAGTCCGTATAACTCGGCGTATACGGTGGCGGCCGCTTTGCGCGGACGATATACCCTACGCTGTGACCGGACCATCTTGCGCTGCGCGCTCTCCACGCTGCGGTAGGCACCGCCGGCGACCGCACCGAAGATCGCCGCTCCCAAGGCACACGTCTGGGCCGAGTGGCTGATCTTCATAGGGCGATTGCATACGTCGGCGTAGATCTGCATAACCAACGGGTTCTTCTCTGCTATGCCGCCACAGTTCACCACGTCCTTGACCGCGACGCCGTATTCCTCCAGCCGGTTGATGATGGTCAAGGCGCCGAACGCGGTGGCTTCCACCAGCGCGCGATATACCTCAGGCGCCGATGTACTGAGCGTTTGACCCACGAGCAGGCCGGTCAGTCTCGGATCCACCAGCACCGTGCGGTTCCCGTGGTTCCAGTCGAGCGCGAGTAGCCCGCTGGCGCCAGGCCGGATCTTCTCCGCCGCGCGGGACAGATTGCTGTGTGTGTCACCCTTGGCCGCGTATTGTCGCGGCGCGAGTTGGCTCGCAAACCAATTGAAGATGTCGCCCACTGCCGACTGCCCCGCTTCCAAACCGTACATGCCTGGGACGATCGAACCGGGCACGATACCGCACAGACCAGGGATATCCGGGAGCACCTCGTCCATGGGCGCGACCATCATATCGCAGGTGCTGGTGCCGATGATCTTGACCAGAGTTCCCGGCTTGATCCCAGCACCCACCGCACCCATGTGAGCATCGAACGCACCCACCGCCACCGGGAGTTCCGCCGGCAAGCCCACCTTCCGCGCCACCTCTGCACTGAGTCCGCCGGCCCTGCGATCTGCCGGCACGGCACGCTCGGCGTAGCGGCGTCTGAGTACGGCCAGATCTGGATCCAGCGACGCCAAGAACCGCTCCGACGGCAGGCCACCCCAATCGTCGTGGTACATCGCCTTGTGACCGGCAGCACAAATGCCGCGCGCCAGCGCGCGGGGATCGGTGTTGCCGGTGATATAAGCCGGCATGAAGTCAGCTAGCTCCACCCAACTGTACGCCGCCCCAGCAACCCGCGGGGCGCTGCGCTTGCAGTGCAGAATTTTGGACCAGTACCACTCACTGGAGTAGACTCCACCACACTTGGCCAGATAGCAGTCGTGATGGCCGGCGGCCTTGGCGGTGATTTCCGCCGCCTCGGCGTGAGCGGTGTGGTCCTTCCACAGCCAGGCCTGCGCAGCGAGTTCGCGACGGAACTCGGCGTGTAGCGCCAGCGGCATCCCGTCGCGATCCACCGGGATCGGCGTCGAGCCCGTAGTGTCGATGCCGATACCGATCACGTGCTCGACCTTGAATCCCCGCTTCCGCTGCGCCGCGGCGAGGGCGCGTTTCACGGATGAATAGAAGCCCTCGATGTAATCCGCCGGGTTCTGGCGCGCGAGGTTCGGATCCTTCTGGCTGAGAAGGACACCGCCCTCACCGCTGGAATACTGGCTCACATGCGCGGCGAACTCGGATCCGTCGGCAACATCCACGATGAGAGCCCGCACGCTGTTGGTGCCGAAGTCCAGACCGATTGCGAACTTTCTGGGAGAACTAGTCACTCCCCGACCCCCTGGCCATTGCTCCCGCGCCACCGCGGCCCCGGGTGGCGCACTATTGAATCCTGGTGCAGTATGATGCGGGCGAATCGCTGAGGAAGCTAGGGGAAGGATACAGCGTGATCCAGGCAGTGATCTTCGACATGGACGGCCTTCTGGTCGACAGCGAGCCTGTGTGGTTCCGAGCACGGGTCGAGCTGCTGGCGCGCTTCGGGAAACAATGGACCGCATCGGACCAGGAGCCCCTGATGGGCGTCAGTACGGCCACCTGGGTCGACTACGTGACCGAGAAGCTGGAAGGTGCCATGCCGCCCGATGAAGTGTTGCGGAAGGTCGTGAGCATAATGGCTGCAGCGTACGAGGGCGGCGACGTCCCGCTGCTTCCCGGAGCAAGTGAAGCGTTGGAGCACTGCGTTGGCAGCTATCGAGTCGGACTCGCCTCCGGATCGCCCAAACGTCTGATAAACGCGGCGCTCACCGGCGCCGGCTTGCATCGGTTCTTCGAGGAGGTCGTAACGAGCGACGAGTGCGCTCGCGGCAAGCCGGCGCCCGACGTGTATCTCGAAATCATGAACCGCATGGGCCTCAGCCCCGATACGACCGCCGTCGTGGAGGATTCCGCAGCTGGTATACTGGCCGGCAAGGCCGCCAAGGCAAAGGTCATCGCCGTCCCGCAGAGCTTCGTCTCAACCGATAGCGAGGCACTCGCCCAAGCCGACGCGCGCCTGGAATCCCTGTACGAGCTGCCCAATGTCCTGCTGAAGCTGTGACCATGTGAGATCGAGACACACGCGGTAGCTCACCAACCTTCAAGGCCTGATGCCGAACACGTAGGTCGTGGTAGACCGGTACTCGTCGCCCGGGCGCAGGATGGTCGACGGGAACTCGGCCTTGTTCGGCGAATCGGGAAAGTGCTGGGTTTCCAGACAGAATCCATAGCGGCGCCGGTACACGTGACCGGCTTTGCCTGTTATGCTGCCATCCAGAAAGTTCCCCGCATAAAACTGGATTCCCGGCTCGGTTGTGTACACCTCCATCAAGCGTCCCGTCTGCGGGTCGTATACACGGGCCGCGTGTGTCAGCGCGGAATCTCCGCGCTTGAGCACGAAGTTGTGGTCGTACCCTAGACCGTATCTGAGTTGCTCCTCGTCCAGGTCGATCCGGGCACCGATCGCCGTCGCCGAGCGGAAGTCGAACGGCGTTCCGGCCACCGGTGCAATCGCTCCGGTCGGGATCAGAGTGGAATCCACCGGAGTGAAATGATCGGCGTTGATCGTCAGGTGATGGCCCAGGATATCGCCGCTGCCGTCTCCGGCGAGATTGAAGTAGCTATGCTGTGTCAGATTGACCGGTGTGGGCCGATCCGTGACGGCATAGTAGTCGAACACGAGTTTGTTGGCTGCAGTGAGCGTGTAGGTCACGCGTACGTCTAGATTGCCCGGATAGCCCTCCTCGCCGTCACGGCTCGTGTACGAGAAGGTCACTCCTACACTGTCGCCCTTCTCGAACGGCTCCGCCTGCCACAGGACCTTATCGAACCCAGTGATGCCGCCGTGCAAGTGATTGGGACCATTGTTGGTCGCGAGAGTGTGTGTTTGTCCGTCGAGCGCGAACCGGCCACCCGCAATACGATTGCCATAGCGGCCGATGATTGCGCCGAAATACGGGCTCTCCTCCAGATAGCCTTCCAGATGGTCATAGCCCAGCACTATGTCATCGAGCTGTCCGTTCCTGTCGGGCACGCGCAGCGACGTGATGATGCCACCGTACGTGATCGCTCGCACCACCATGCCATCATCGTTGGTTAGAACTAACACATCTACCTGAGTGCCGTCCGGTAGCTGCCCAAATGGCTCACGTGTCACTCCAGCCTCCAGCTGCTCGTTGGACTGCTGCATTTCATCGGATCGCTCCGTCCCAGCTCCGCAACCATAGCATCCGAGAGCGAGGACGATAACATATGGAAAGTTACGACTGCTACTGCGAGTAAGATGTGGATTCATCAGTAGCTCCTGCCGCGTTACGCCCATGGCCTCGTTGCTCACGGGATGCCGCCCCATTAAGATGGTCGTCTCACCGTGCCCGCGTTAGATCAGGCACCATAGGTAATGGATTTCTGAACTCCGACGCAGCCAACAGAGTTCGACGAGCCTCTGCAAACACATCGGGCGGTCGTCGGCCCGGAGAGCCCTCGGACAACAATGAGGTTCATTGACGGGGTTAAATGAATCACTTCCGCTCCAATTGCGTAGGGAAGGGGAGCCCGGAACCTACGCTCGGTTTCCCGCGTTCTCGGTTCACTTCGGCCAACTGTAATTCTGCCGGGCCAGCTGGATCGGCCTGCAACCCTGACGGTCGCCGCGGCATCTAACTGGCGGTATACCGGCTCTCCATGTTCCGGGCCCTCGCCCGAAGACTGTGAAACCGCGGAGCGTCACAGCCTCCGCCACTCCTGGGACAAGACGTATGATCAGCCTGAGACTCGCAGTCCGAACGCTCGCCAGATCACCCTTCGTCTCGGCGGTAGCAGTTCTTTCCCTGGCACTGGGGATCGGGGCCAACGCCGCGATCTTCTCGTTGTTCGACCAGATGCTGATTCGCTCACTCCCGGTCCACGAGCCGGAACGGCTGGTCAACCTGGGCGCCCCGGGGCCCAAGCACGGCTCCCAATCATGCAACCAGGCCGGCGATTGCGAGGAGGTCTTCAGCTACGCGATGTTCCGCGATTTGGAGCGGGAGCAGCGTAGCTTCACTGGTATTGCGGCCCACCGACTGTTCAGTGCCAACCTCGCGCACTCGAGTCAGACCCTAAACGGCCGGGGCATGCTGGTGTCCGGATCATACTTCGGGGTGCTTGGCGCTCAACCCGCGCTAGGCCGGTTGTTCGGGCCTGCCGACGACCAGATAGTCGGCGAACACTTCGTTACGGTTCTCAGCCACCGCTATTGGATGAATCGACTCGGCGGCGATCCGACCATCCTGAACCAAACGCTCGTAATAAACGGTCACCCGATGACCATCGTGGGCGTCGCCCCGCGCGGGTTCGAGGGAACCACCATGGGTGCACGACCCGACGTCTTCGTGCCCCTTTCGATGCGCGGTGTCATGGAGCGGAGCTTCGATGGCTTCGAGAACCGCAGGAGCTACTGGGCTTACGTCTTCGCACGGTTGCGACCTGACGTTTCGACCGAGCAAGCCAATGCAGAGATCAACACGCTCTACAGCGGCATCATCAACGAAGCGGAAGCGCCGCTGCAGGAAGGAATGAGCGAGCAAACGTTGGAGCGGTTCCGCACCAAACAAGTAACTGTGCTGCCGGGACGGCGTGGGCAGAGCTCGATGCACGCCGAGATCAACACCCCTCTCATATTGCTGTTCACGATGACGGGAGTCGTGCTACTCATAGCGTGTGCCAACATCGCCAACCTCTTGCTGGCTCAAGGCGCCAACCGCAGCCAAGAGATGGCGATTCGCGGGTCGCTGGGTGCTGCCCGGCATCGGCTTGTGTCGCAACTTCTCACCGACTCATTCGTGCTCGCTCTGCTTGGCGGTATCGCCAGCCTGTTCGTTGCTCGCGGGACATTGCAGCTCATTGCGTCGCTTCTCCCCGCAGAAGATGCCGCGATCATGGCCCTCGAGCTGAGTCCCGCAGTGTTGCTGTTCGCCGCCGCAGTGTCAGTCGGGACCGGCTTCTTGTTTGGCATGTACCCGGCTCTACACAGCACCCGTCCCGACCTCATGACACTGGTACGGGCCGGGTCGGGTCAGCCGTCGGGTGCCCGCGCGGCAGCAAGATTCCGCAGTTCATTGGTGACCGCACAGATCGCGCTATCCATGGCACTGCTCGTAGCCGCCGGTCTGTTCATAAAGAGCCTGAACAACGTGAGCCGCGTTGACCTGGGACTGAACACCGACAACGTCATTACCTTCGGCATCTCGCCCGTACTGAACGGCTACGAGCCGGACGAGTCGCAGGTTCTTTTCGGCCGAGTGGAGGAGGAACTGGCAGCAATCCCGGGTGTGACGGCCGTCTCCGCCGCTATGATCCCGATTATTTCGGGCAGTAACTGGGGAACGGACGTTTCTGTAGAAGGTTTCGAGTCGGGCCCAGACATTGACGCCGATGCGCGGTTCAACATCGTCAGCGCCGGCTATTTCAGTGGGCTAGGTATTGCCCTGCTCGCCGGACGCGAGTTTGCGCAAGCCGACGTACTCGGGGCGCCAAAGGTTGCGGTGGTCAATGAAGCGTTCGCACGCAAATTCGGCCTCAATGGACCCGGAGCCGTTGGCAAGTGGATGTCCCGCAGCAGCCAGACCACCGATCTGGACATGCAGATCGTGGGATTGATCGGCGATGCCAAGTACAGCCAAGTGAAGCAGGAGACACCGCCGCTGTTCTTCACGCCGTATCGACAGATGGAAGAGAGCATGGGTTTCATGACGTTCTATGTCAGGACGTCGGTCGAGCCCGCATCGGTGATCCGTGCGATCCCCAACGTGATCAAGCGCTTGGACGGCAACCTGCCGGTCGAAGACCTCAAGACACTGCAACAACAGGTACGAGAGAACGTTACCGGGGACCGAATCATCGGCACACTGTCAGCCTCGTTCGCCGTGTTGGCGACGCTCCTCGCAGCAATGGGTCTCTACGGCGTACTGGCTTACACCGTTGCACAACGCACCCGCGAGATCGGACTGCGCATGGCGCTGGGGGCCGACAGCCGCCGCGTACGTAGAATGGTCTTGTGGCAGGTGGGTCGCATGATGCTGGTCGGCGGCGTGCTCGGTATCGCAGCAGGGCTGCTGTTGGGCCGCGCCGCTCGATCGCTCCTGTTCGGTGTCGAGGCGACCGATCCCTTGGTCGTAGCCAGCGTTGCCGTGCTGCTCACCGGCGTCGCCCTGGGTGCAGGCTACATTCCTGCGCTTCGAGCATCGCGGGTCGATCCGATGCGGGCGTTGCGGTACGAGTAGCGGCAGCGGAGGGCCAGTCCCGGCTTGAGGAGGTTGGGCACGGCTAAGAGCCGCTCCTATGAGGACGCCCGAGCCCATCCTACGCAGCCGAGCGCGGGCTCCTCAGCACGCGACAGATCAACCAGGCCACAACCAGCCGAACACCCCAGCCGTGAGCGCCCCGAGTATGAGCGCATCCAGTAGCTGCTTACCGATCGCACTCCACGGCCGGCCGAACCAGATTGCATCGGGAACAACTGCTGTTCCATATGCCAGCCAGGCAACCGTGCCGGCGATGCGGAACACCGCCAAGTAGTCCGCACCCGGTTGAATGGTGCGGACGCATACGTATGCCACGGCGCCGCCGATCAACAGATAGTAGAAGAACGACAGCGCCATGCCTTTGACCATGTTGGGGAACCCTCGCGGAAGCACCGTCATGAAGCCGATCGGTCCATCATCGAACTTCTGCCGCACTCCGGGGGTGTTCGCGTCTTTACGGGACGCGATATGCGGGATGTCGTACTGGCCCGGTGCCAGAGCCTTACCAAGGGCATTACGGACTGCATCCTCGTTGGGGAAACCTTGGTAGTCTGACTGATGGTAGGGCAGCACCGTCCACACCAACATGGCGGCGATCCACACGACGACGGCCGACAGGAGTATCGCCGGCCAAAGTGAAGCGATCGCGATCATGAGCACCTCAACGGTTCAGTGAAGCGGCGGCAAGCAGCCGACCTGTGATCAGCCGAACGACCAGATCTAGCCAAGGGCTGCCGTCGGATGGACAAAGGTGCCACCACATCCGAAGTACCACCACCCGGGCCGGCCTCTGGCCTGGGCCACTACCGTGTTGTCGTCACGACCACCCGTGCTGCACCAAGCTCATCTGAGGGATCTCTCGACCGCGATCTCTGTACTAGTCCCTAAGGCTAGGTATCGAACCAGACCGTTTCGGAGTGCATCATGGCAAGCAGTAGACTTGGTCATATTCTCGCGATCGTGTTCCTCTCAGGTTTGCTGTCTTCACCGGCGGTTGCGCAGCAGCGTTGGATCCAGCTCTCCCTGGTGACGCCGATCCAGATCTTCCCGGAAGCAGACAGTATTGCCGGGGTTCGGATCAACCTGATCTACGGTCGCAATGTATCTATGGTGGGGTTCGATCTCGGAGTGGTGAACCACACGACGACCGGTACCTTCAAAGGCTTCCAGGTCGGAATCGCTGGTATCTCGGACAGTGCCTTCATGGGGTTGCAGCACAACTGGTTCAACGTCACCGGGGGAAAGCTCGAGGGCGCGCAGTCCGGCTTCGTGAATCTGGCCGGCAGTGCGGGCGGTTTTCAGGGAGGCTGGTTGAACCACGTCGGCGCGATCAAGGGATTCCAGCTCGGGATGGTCAACTACGCCGAGAATATGGGTGGGTTTCAGCTCGGCATCGTGAACTACGCGAAACGCACCAACGGTTTACAGATAGGACTGGTGAACATCATCAAGGAGGGCGGTGCCTTCCCGTTCTTCCCGATCGTCAACTGGTCGTTCTAACAGCCCACGACCTGGACTCAGTCGGCACTCCGTTACGAGTCGCCGGTTGCGAAATAGGGCTACTCACTCCCCACCCGTCTGGTTGCGTGTGTAGCAGCAATCAGTCATTTGGCTCAGCCCACTACTTCACCACGCGACAGAAATACTTCAGCATCACGTGCGTATCATCACAACGGTCGACTGAGAAGAGGGAAACCAAAGATCTCTCGAAGGTGACTCGTGAATGCCGGATAGCAGTTCGTCCCAGACACTCCTCCAAGCGGAACATGGCGTCAACATGAGGGTTCTCGAGATTGGGAATATCCAAGACAAGCCCGGCCTCCGGCTTCAGCACCCGGTGCAGCTCTGACAACGCACTCGCTACATAATCGCCCGAACAGTATTCCAGCACACCTATCGCCGCCGCTATGTCGAAGGAATCGACAGTGAACGGCAACGCCGCCAGCTCGGCAACGCTCAGACCACCAATCGCGATCCGGTTCTCTTGTGCGAAACGATTCATTGCCGCAACGAGGCGGGAGCTTATATCGATACCGAAGTACCTCGATTCCCACCGATCCAGGCGGTAGTTGGCCAGGCTCGCGGCACACCCCACATCGAGGAACCGCCTTCCCGCCTTCGGGTCGAGGAACTCCCGGTTCTCCGGCGCTCCGCTGTTACACGCTTTCGCATCGTCGAGCAGAGCAGCGAGTTCGGGTGAGTTTCTGAAATCGGTGGGAACCTGATCGAGCGGTTCGATACCGTCTCGATACTGCTGCACGGTGAGGTCGTAGGCACGCCTGATGCGGCTCAGCCGTTCATCCATCACACCCGCTCTGTGCTCTGGGAGGTGTGTTTGAGGGACAAACCGTTCAACTCCGATCCGACAGGTAGAAATGCCACAATATCCGCGCCGCCACTGCCCGCCACGGTTTCCACTGATTCGTGATCCTACGCAACCGCGCCGCCGTCGGCCTCTTCCGCATTCGCTTGACGCGGCGCGCTGCTTCCACTAGAGCAAGATCACCCTCGGGCCACACATCCGGTCGCCGCAGCGCCATCAACAAGTATATGTCGGCCGTCCAAGGACCAACTCCGCGTATCGCGCAAAGGCGTCGGCGCACCGCAGGATCGTCGCCGCGCGCAATCTCCCGCAGATCCAGTTCACCGGTCACGACTAGCCGGGCCAAGTTCGAGCAGTAGTCCGCCTTCTGCCGGGTTATGCCCAACGCCCTGAGGTCTGCGAGCTCAATTGCTGCAACCGTTTGAGCCGTGACACTACCCAATTCGGTACGCAACCGCCCATAGGTAGCCTTCGCGGAGGAGAGTGACACTTGTTGCTCGAGCACGATGCGCACGAGCGTCGCGAAGCCTGGCTTCCGTGCCCATAGTGGTGGCGCGCCGAATCGTTCGATCACGCCACCGAGATCTGCGTCTCGGTCGCACAGCTCTGCCACAGCTTGCAGCAAACGGGCGTTGGTGAGTTGCCCTATTCTGTCCACCCCACCTTGCGGGCCCACTCCTCTATCTCCCACTGTCTCGCTCTGTAATCGGCCGGTGCCGTATTGCCCTCGACCACTGCCTGGTTTCGGGCCTCCTCCACGGCGTCAACCAGAGGCGGCAACCCCACACTCGCTCTGCGCTCATCCACGTTCGCCTCGTCCTCTATCCTCCAGGGATTGAGCTGCCCGTATTCGTCCCAATCGAAGACCGTGCCATACACCTGGGGTTTCCGTTCGTTGAACCGAATCCTGTCGGTCATGTACGCCGCGTGAACCGCTGGCGCATCTTCGTTCGCAACTGCTGCATTCAACAAATCGAGGCATCTGCGCTGGAAGTCCGGCAAGCTGATGGCACGCTGCGCAATCATCCATGCCAGCCAGGTACCGTCCTCTCCCACGAGTGATTCCCCGGGCCAACCGAATTCACCAATTATCGCGTCGAGCTGCTCGGCGTTCTGCTTGTGCACCTGTTCCATCTCGGCAGCGTAGCCGTCGAACAGAACTCCTACCTGCGCCAGCTTGGCACGCGTCTGCTCGTCGTCGTGGTACAGCTCTATCAGATCATGCAGGACGGTTTGATTCATTAGTCACACCCCGATCTCGATTCTCACGGTGAATGTTCACGGACCTGAGGATTGATTGGGAATCCTATGTGTCACTTCACCGGTCTCATCGTAGAAGGTCAGGCTGCCCTGACCCTTGAGGTACAGCACGGCGGCGCCCTTCATATCCGGACCGTGTAGCGCGAACCCGCCACCGCCGTGGGCGAACTGAGCCACGCCGATCCGTGTACCGCCAGACTCATCCAGGATGAATAGACCGGTTTCTGTCGTGTCGTGTCTCAGATCGATCCTGACGTGGCCGGATCCATCTACCAGCTGGATTCGATGTGCCCGCACCACGTCAGCGACAGGCTCCGACCCATACCTGAAGCCTGCCACTAGCAGCGCTCCCAGAATCATTGCGGCAGCCAAAAGCAGCCGGTTGGTTCGTTCCAGATAGATGACGCGGGCCTCCAGTGCGTGATCGACGTACATATTATCTCCTGGTCAACTACGTGGTCCACACTGCCGAGATGCGAGACAACGGGTCGGCTTGATCCACGAACATGAGAATGCGTGGCTCGATCTCAATGGCCAAAGGAAGATGCAGCGCACGGCACCGACGGCGCGTCGCATCCTCGATGTACACCAAGCTGACAGGATAGCGCCAAAACGGCTTTACACGCCAGCCGTGAGCGGTGTTGTATCCTCACAACTGCGCCATGGAAGGACCCGTGCCAAACGCTCAGAGAATATGTGACGAGTCTCACGGCAGCTTCGGGTCCACCCTGTTAATTGAGGGAATCGGCACGGCGCGGCCGCCGCCGCCGGCATTATGGCTCTGACACACTCGATCAGATAGGACTCGGTCCAACGGCTCGTGTCTGGCACGTGCACCCGAGAGGATCACATCGTGAGCTTCGCGCTACCACGGCTCGCTAGGTGGCTCCGCAGCACGAGCACCTTTTTCGTGACGGCCACCGCGGCATGCGGTGGTGCGACGAGACTCATACCCGAAGCCACAGAGGAAGCCGAGATAACGCCGGATGCAGCAGCCGAGATAATACCGGTGAGTCGGGTGCAGGGAAGACTCAACGTGCTGGCTGAACCCGGAGCGGATACGTACCTGTCACCAGTGGTAGTGCTGTTGCAGCGGATCACGGGGAGCGACCGGCCCGCGTGGCCAAACCGAGTCGTGCGCGTAGTATCGACGACCGACCTGTTCGACCCTCCGTTCACCGCCGTTGGCGCGGGGGATACCGTGATTCTCGTGAACGAAGGTAGCCTGCAACATCGCTTCTTCTCGCCGGACCTCGAGGTGGATCTCGGAACCGAGGTGGTCATCCCCGTCGCCCCGCAGGGAGAGTACAGGTCGGTCGATTTCGTCGCGCAAGGCCCCAAGCGGCTCTACTGCTCACTCCATCCGGATGAGGTTTTCTCCATCTTCGTAAGCGGAACACCGTTCTACGCCCTCCCGGAGCGAGATGGCGGCTACCAGATACCGGATGTTCCAGAGGGACGTTATCGCCTCACGATATGGAGTGAGGTGGTGTCCGGATTGGTCCGCTACATCAGCGTGGACGCAAACCAGAGGAACGTGGAGAACATCTGGATCGACTCGAAGCTCCTCGGCCGGTGAAGCTGCCCCGTTGGAGGTTCGGGGTAGCCGCGCGTCTCGCCGTACTGCTCGGCAGTGTGGCCGCTGCCTCGACACTCATCGCCCTGCTCATTCAAGATCGTACCCTGAGCTCGGATCTCCGAGAGGCCGCCCTGCAGCGTCTCGCGGGCGCGGCAACCGCGACAGATCGACTGATCGCAGACTACCTGCATGGCGTTGCCGACCGTTACGCGGCGATCAGCCGGACGCCAGAATTTCGCGCCAATCTCGCAGCCGACCATCTGCCGACCCTGACCTACTACGCCCGGCAGCTGGCCGACGAGCAGGGAGCCTCAACCGTGGTCTTTCTGCGGCGCAATTCTGCCGTCGCCACTAGCGTGGGTGACGAGGCGCTTGCGCGCGCGGCTGCCCGCCGAGTTGGACCTGACGCCACCGTTACCACCCACCCGTGCATCAGTTCGGGAGATGAGAACCGGGCCGCCGGCAACTCCTCGGCGGGCGATCGCCTACTATTCGAGCCCTGCCAGTTCCCGGATGGTGGCGCCGAGGCCTCCATCCTGTGGGCCGGCGACGAGATCTACGCGCTCGTTACCATCCCGCTCCGCACCTCGGGCGTTCTCGATGGCGGACTCCTCGCGCTGGAACCGGTGGGGTCGGAGACACTCCGTGCCTGGTCCGAGATGTTCGGTGCGGTGATCGATGTGGTGCCACTTGACTCGCCCCCCGCCCTGGAGCTGGAACAGCGGGTCAGGTCATTCCCGGAGATCGAGATCCGAGTGTCTACGACCTATGAGGTGGAGCACCGCGCCATCGCGCGGTCACGGCGGAACCTCGTCCTGTCGGGAATCGGCGCGCTGCTACTCGCGATTGGGGCCAGCCTGATTCTCGCGCGCAGGTTTGCGCAGCCGATCGTGAAAATGACGAGTGCGGCTGAGCGTGTCGGCGAGGGCTTCCTGGATCCCGATCTCGACGTGCAACGCCACGACGAACTCGGCGATCTGGGGCGCGCCTTCCATGACATCATGTCTCGGCTGCGAGGCAGCGAGATGCGACTTGGCAGGGCACAACGTCTCGCCCGACTCGATCATTGGGTGATCGACCTCGAGACCGACGACGTATCCGGCGGACCCGAATTCCGTCGGCTTTTCGGGCTACCGAAGGACGGGCCGATCCAGATGGAGGATCTGGCCCGACGGGTGCATGGCGATGACCGCGAGAAGTTCGCGGCTGCGATTCGCCGGGCCCGGCTCGCCAACGGACCGTTCCGCACCGACGTGCGCGTCCCACTGCGGCCCGGCCGCGACCGCGTTCTGCACCTGCGAGGGCGCCGGCGCGAGGGTCGCGACGGATGCAGGCGGGTCGAGGCCAGCGTGCAGGACGTCACCGAACGTTGGAAGACGGCGAGGCGCATTCGCTACCTGTCGCTCCACGACTCACTAACCGGCCTCGGGAATCGCGAGTACTTCTACAGAGATCTCCGGCGTCAGATCAAGCGTGCCGGGCGTGCCCAATCCTCGGTTGCGGTCTTCACCATCGGCTTGAACGATTTCGAGAGTATCACCGGCGCCATGGGAGACGCCGTTGCCGCCGAGTTGCTGCGTGAGGTGGCGCATCGTCTCGTCGCTGTTGCATCGTCGGCCACCTTGGGCGGCGATGCCGGCGCCACCGATTTGAGTCGAGGATGCGTCACGCGACTGGCCGATGCCGACTTCGCCATCGTGGTCGAGATCGGGACGCGCGAGGAGGCAGCGTCGCTGGCTGACACGATCCTATGTCGCCTCTCTGACGCGTTTTCGGTCGCCGACGAAGATATCGCCGTGAACGCATCGATCGGAATCAGCCTGTGGCCCGACGACGCCGCAGACGTGGAGACCCTGACGCGCAACTGCCATAGCGCACTGCAACAGAGCAGATTGGGCAGGCACAATCAATACCGGTTCTACGACGGGTCCAGGCATAGAGAAGCCTCACGACTCCTGCGGATGGCCGTGCTCCTGAAGCGGGCTATCGAGAACGACGAACTGGAGGTGCACTATCAGCCACGAGTTCGACCGGACACCGGCGCCATCGTCGCTGTCGAGGCGCTGGCGCGGTGGAGCAGTGACGAGCTGGGTCGGGTTCAGCCAAGTGAGTTCATTCCACTGGCCGAAGAAGCGGGCCTGGTGCTCCCCCTCGGGAACTGGTGCTTGCGTGTCGTGGCGGGCGATCTGGTACGGTGGCGCGGGTTGGGAGCCCATGATCTACGAGTCGCCGTCAATATCTCGCGGCAGCAGCTGACACGCGGGATCGTAGAAGGGATTCTCCACGCGACCAGCGGAGTGGAGCCTTCGGACCTCGAGTTGGAGGTAACGGAGAGCGCCCTCATTGAGCATCCCGATGAAGCTCTCGCCGTGCTGAACGAACTGGGAGAACATGGATTCCGCATTTCGCTAGACGATTTTGGCACCGGCTACTCGTCGCTCAGTTACATCCGACAGCTTCCGATCGATGCCGTGAAAATCGACCGATCATTCATCAAGGAGCTCGCGACGAGCGAGGACGCTCACGCGATCACCTGGACCATCATCATGATGTGTCAGGCGCTCAACCTGGAGGCTGTTGCCGAAGGTGTCGAGACCGAAGCGCAACGGAAGGTGCTCATCGAACTTGGCTGTGACGAGGCACAGGGGTTCCTATTCGGCCGGCCGATGCCAGCGCATCGTTTGGAGCGATTCCTGCGGCAACACCGGATCATCGAAACCCTGCTGACCGTGACGTAGATGCCAGATCACGGCGTCCTGCCCCGCCTCCGTTGTCCTGCCTGCCGCCGTTTACTATCTTCGCCATCATGTTGAACCCCGAGAACTTCATCGTCACCTTCGCCAGGGCGGTCGAGCTGTTCCGCACAATGCCCGATGCGGTGCCGGAGCAGAAGGCCGCACTTCGCGCCCTGGTGGCTCTGACCAAGCTCGACGCAGTCACCATCGCAGCCAACAGCGATGGCCTTCAGGTGGACGGCGCGCCGACATCCACGTCTCTTCCCAACATCCCCGAACTCATCGTCCAGTTGCAGGAGCACGGGGTCTCGAGCATCAAGATCGACCAGGGCGCCGAGCCGGCCGAGCTGCTGGCACTGCTGCGGGGTCTGGCGACATACGTTGATGACGCCGACCCCCTCCCGCAGGGTGAATCGGTACGAGTAGAGTCGCAGAGCGGGCAAGTGGCTCCGGAAGGAGGCCAGCAACTCGGCGAGCCGCACGACGAAGTGCACTACTTCCCGGGATTGCAGCCAGGTGAACAGCAGAGCCAATCGCTGGAGTCGGCGCTCGGCGCCCTCGACGTCGCTCCGTACGAGGGCGACGTCCTCAGCCGTCTCACCCCTGTCGCCGCGGCGATCAAGGAGCTGTTGGAACAGGACAAGCTGGAACGAGCGATACCAGCCGTGGCCACGCTGGTCGATCTCGAACAGGGCGCTCCGGATGAGGAGACGCGACGGGCTTACGGAATAGGCTTATTACGGCTGTTCGACAGCAATCTGCTGGAGGCGGCCGCGGACCTGCTGATGGACATCCGCTTCCAAGGCGGTGCCGCACAGGTAATGGCGCGGGCGCGGGCCCCGGCATTCGAGATCCTGCACAAGCGGTTGGACGCCGCCATCGAAGTTGAAGAGGCGCGGGTCTACGCGCGCGTCATCACACCGATCGTCGACGACGTGCGTCCGCTCCTCCCGTTGCTGGAGCACCAGAGGTGGCCCGTCGCCGAGAGTGTCGCAAATATCCTGGCCGAGCTGGCCCGGGAGGAATCCGTACCCGCCTTGGCGAGAGCGATGGAGCACGGCGACGCCAGGGTCCGGCGCGCAGCAGTGATCGCACTCTCGAAGATTGGCAACAAAGAGGCGGTCGAGCAGCTGCTCAAGGCGGTCGCATCAGACGACGATTCACTGCGGTCTGCGGTCACACAGGGCGTCGAGGGACGCAAGTCGAGCGCCCTCGCAATGCCGATTCTCAAGGTCGCCGAGAGTAGTGCCAGGCCGGAAGTACGTCGTGACTGCTACGAAGCACTGGGTCGGATCGGTACGCCCGAGGCGCTCCAAGCTCTGTTTGCCGCTGCCGAGCCCGGCGGCAGACTCATGGGCCGAAAGTCGTCGGAGCAGCGCGTTGCCGCCATCAATGGGCTGAAACGGGCGGACGACCCCCGAGCGATCGACAAGCTGGCACGCTTCAGCGACGATCGGGACAAGGCGGTGCGGGCGGCGGCTGCGCAGGCGATCAGTGAAATACGAGCCCGGCTCCAAACCCCACAAGGAGACCGACACCCAGCCACCGACTAGCGTCGCTGGCACGCCTCACCACCGATCGAGAATTCGCGCGGACAGCACGGCGCCCTCCCTGGAACGTACGACACACTCCTCGAAAGACCTTGAAACAACAGGAGTGGTACGAACTGTTTTCCTCGTATCAGTCGCGCCCGGACGAGGCGCTTTCGGCCGGAGGTGCACGTCCGCAGAGGATGTAGCAGCGTGAAACGCGCCGCTGAAACCTTACACTCGGCAACAGCGTCAATACCGGTGAGCGCGTTCACCCCATCTGCCGGAGGAGACGCATGCCACGCCTCGAGCTACCCAGCACAGTCGCCCTTCTGCTTTTCTCGTTCCTTCTCACGGTCCCGAACCAAGCCGCCGCACAAGCCATGGGAACGGCCGTGCGTAAGCTCGAGCGGCCGGTGGCCAACCCCGTTGTGGTCTCGCCCGGCTTCCGGCGCGCCGTTGCACGCGGGACCCGCACCATGGAAGGCGTGCCTGGGCCTGATTACTGGCAGCAATCGGCCCATTACACGATCGCCGCGCGGCT
>Ga0209536_100005812_pt1 | contig 19071 bp, 15 predicted proteins | sample DeeMarSeWOR28_12_FD_187461 | JGI IMG/M metagenome (GOLD analysis project Ga0209536, IMG submission 187461) | Marine sediment microbial communities from White Oak River estuary, North Carolina - WOR-2-8_12 (SPAdes) (version 2) | ecosystem: Environmental > Aquatic > Marine > Intertidal zone >... | reverse complement strand
CCCCTTGAAACCTTGAAACCTTGGACCCTTTGTACATGGAAGTCATCACCACACACCTGAATGCCGACTTTGACAGCCTTGCCGCCATGGTGGCTGCCAAGAAGTTCTATCCTGATGCAGTCATGGCATTTGCAGGCTCCCAGGAGAAAAACATCAGGGACTTCTTTGCCCAGTCAAGCCATTATTTTCTCGATTTCAAACGCCAGAAGCAGATCCCTCTTAAGAAGGTCACAAAACTTATTCTTGTTGATACCCGCCAGGCCAACCGGATCGGGAATTTCTCCAAGTGCCTGAAGAACCCGGGCATTGAACTCCATATATACGATCATCACCCGGAGACACCTAATGATCTGAAAGGTGACGTGGAAGTCATTAGGCCGGTGGGTTCCACCTCGACTATTTTTGTCCAGTTATTCCGCGAAAAGGGAATAGCCATCACCAGAGATGAGGCAACACTCCTTTCCATGGGCATTTACGAGGATACCGGGTCATTCAACTATGCAGCCACAACGCCTGAGGACCTTGAGGCCGCATCCTGGCTCCTGGCGCAGGGCGCCAATCTGCATACCGTTTCCCAGTCTATCGCCCGTGAACTTACAGTATATCAGCTCGGTCTTTTAAACGATCTTATCAGGTCGGCAATAAATTATACCATCCAGGGGATTGACATCGTGGTAGCCAAGCTGGCCCTCACCGAGTACGTGGATGAATTTGCTTTGCTGGTCAGGCGCTTCATGGTCATGGAGAACCTGAATGTTCTCTTTGCCCTTGCCGCTATGGAGGACAGGATCTATCTCATTGCCCGCAGCCGGGTGCCGGAGGTCAATGTGGGAGAGATCGCCAGGGAGTTTGGCGGCGGCGGGCATGCTTCTGCAGCATCTGCCACGGTGAAGAACATGACCATGGTAGAGGCTGAGGAAAAGCTGATACGGCTTCTCAACAAGTATGTCAGACCCCAGAGCCTGGCCGGAGAATTGATGTCGCATCCCGTTATAACCGTGCCGCCCGATATATCCATCAAAAACGCCAACCAGGTATTGACCCGTTACAATATTACAGTGCTGCCCGTGGTACAGGATAAGTCCAAGCTGCTGGGTATAATTTCCAGGCGGGTTGCAGAAAAGGCTATTTTCCACAACCTGGGGAATCTGCCGGTCAGCGACTATATGACAACGGATGTTGCCACCCTGCCCAGTTCAGCATCCCTTGGGGATATCCAGGAACTGATCATTGAAAACCGTCAGCGTTTGATCCCGGTGGTGGATAAGGGCGAGTTGCAGGGTGTTATTACCCGGACGGACCTGCTAAACCTCTTGATCAATGACCCGGCCCACCAGCCCAAGAACCTGATCGCTGCGGATGACCGTTCCTATGTCGAACGGCACAGGAATGTCAGCAACCTCATTGCCGAGTTCCTGAACAAGGAGGTTATTGTCCTGCTGCGGACCATCGGTGAGGTGGCGGAAGAAAATGGATTTACCGCCTATGCTGTGGGCGGCTTTGTCCGTGATCTTCTTCTGCGCATTAAAAATCTTGATCTGGATATTGTGGTCGAGGGAGACGGGATCAGATTCGCCAAGAAACTTGCCGAGTTCTTCGGAGGAACCGTCCGCACCCATGAAAAATTCAGCACAGCGCTGGTCATCATGCCGGATGGTTTCAATGTTGATGTGGCAACCGCCAGGCTGGAATATTATGAGTATCCTGCGGCCATGCCGACTGTCGAACTTTCCTCCCTGAAACTCGATCTGTACCGCCGCGATTTCACCATCAATGCCATGGCCATTAATTTGAACCCGGATAAATTCGGCACCCTGGTTGACTTCTTTAACTGCCAGACCGATATAAAAGAGCGGCGTATCCGCATCCTGCACAACCTTAGTTTTGTGGAGGACCCCACCCGGATTTTCCGGGCAATTCGGTTTGAGCAGCGAATGGGGTTCACCATTGGCAAGCACACGGAAAAGCTCCTGAAAAATGCTGTCAAAATGAACCTGTTCAACCGTTTTTTCGGCAACCGCTGTTTTACTGAGCTGAAGCTGATCTTTTCAGAAGAAAATCCGATTCCGGCCATACGGCGAATGGCTGAATTTGACCTGCTGAAATTCATCCTGCCAGGACTGAAATTTGATAAGCGCATGGAGAAGAACCTGAATGAGATCCAGCGTGCCATGGCCTGGTATAAACTGCTTTACCTTGATGAGCCCTTCCAGCAGTGGCTGGTGTACCTTTTTGCCATTCTGGCAGACTCAACATACAGTGAACTGAAGGTCTTCTGTATGAAGTTTGAATTCCCGGAGAGGCACAAGAAAGAGCTTTTGAAAGAAAAGGACGCTACAGACAAGATCCTCAGGGAATTGGGGAGGAACAGGAGATTGAGCAACAGCGAGATTTACTGGCTTCTGCAGGAGCGCAGCCATGAAAGCCTGCTCTATCTCATCGCCATGGCCAGGAAGAAAACAGCGAAGAAGGCTGTGTCACATTTTGTTACCCACCTGCGGCATTACAAAACCCATGTTCACGGAGCGGACCTGAAAAAAATGGGCTACAGGAGCGGGCCAATCTATAAGACGATCCTCAATCATCTGCTTGAGGCTAAACTTGACGGTGCAGTGGAAACCAAAGCAGATGAAATCTCCTTTATCAGGAAGAACTATCCCCTGAAAAAACAGAAGGGTGAAGCGTAGCACTTAACGTTGAATGAGATGCCGCAATTCTATTCCGCGGGGTTTTTCTTCTCCCGCTCTTCCTTTGGAATGAAGGGCCTTTGCTTCGGCCCGACATATATCTGCCGCGGCCTGCCGATACGCCAGTTGGGATCATCCCACATTTCTTTCCAGTGCGCAATCCAGCCCGGCAGCCGGCCAAGGGCAAACATAACCGTGAACATATTGCTCGGGATTCCTATGGCCCTGTAGATAATGCCGCTGTAAAAGTCGACATTGGGATAAAGGTTGCGTTCAATGAAAAATTCGTCATTCAATGCCACCTCTTCCAGTTCTTTGGCAATATCAAGGAGTGGATCAGAGACATTCAGGGCAAGCAGGACATCATCGCAGGCCTTTTTAATAATTCGGCTCCTGGGATCATGGCTCTTGTATACCCTGTGGCCAAAGCCTACGAGCCTGAAGGGGTCATCGGGGTTCTTGGCACGATCGATATAGCTCTGGTAATCACCGTCTGATGCATAGATATCTTCGAGCATCTCTACAACTGCCTGGTTGGCACCGCCGTGCAGCGGTCCCCAGAGAGCGCTGATGCCTGCAGAAATTGAAGCGTAGAGATTGACCCGGGCGCTGCCGACAAGGCGAACTGTGGAAGTTGAGCAGTTCTGTTCATGGTCGGCATGGAGGATAAGGATCTTGTTTAAGGCTGCAACAACATTATCATTTATGACATAGGGCTTGACAGGTGAGTCAAACATCATGTTGAGGAAGTTGGCGCAGTAGGAAAGATCATGACGCGGATAGACCAGGGGCCAGCCCATGGACTTCTTGTAGGTAAAGGCGGCAATGGTCCGTACCTTGGAGATAAGGCGGGTAGCCATGATGTCAATGTCTTCCAGCGGGTTTTCCGTCATTTCCGGGTAAAAGTAGGTGAGTGAATTGACCATGGAGGACAGGATAGCCATTGGTGCTGCATTGGGCGGGAAATGATCGAAAAAGTGGATCATGTCTTCATGGATCAGGGCAAAACGGCCAAGGAGGTTGCTGAAATGCTGGTATTCATCAGCAGTGGGAAGATGGCCGTGAAGCAGCAGGTAGGCAACTTCAACAAAGGAACAGTTCTCAGCCAGGTCTTCAATGGCGTAGCCCCGGTAGTTGAGGATACTTCTCGAGCCATCAAGATAGGTAATCTGACTGGCACAGGACCCGGTGTTCATGTAGCCGCTGTCCAGGGTGATATACCCAGTTTCCTGGCGCAGGTTGCGGATATCAATGGCCTTTTCCCCCTCTGAACCTTCAATGATAGGCAGGGAGTACTTTTTACCTTCAATGGTCAGATCTGCTGTCTTGTTCGTAGTAAATTTCCCAATCATAACTGTCAACCTTATCTGTCTTAATAAACGGGGAATAACACAATTATTGTGAAGCGCATCATGCTGTTTCAGCCTGATGCTTTATCTGCACCGGGAAACACATGAAAGAAATTATTTCTGCGGCCCGGGATGACTTTTAGATACAAACTTTTTACTATAGAAGAAATTTGCTTCAAGAGCAAAAGGTTTCTCGATCTTCATCAGGGCCTTATAATATAATTTGAACAGAGGTGCAAAACCTGTCGGCGGAATGACCTTAAATTTTAAGCAACAATTTAGACTTGAAAGAGGAAATTGATGTTCCCTGAAGATGCAAGTTATTTGGAAAAGATGTCGTTTTTCCGCGAAAAGGTGACAATTTACCCTGTGTCCTGTGAACTGCTGGCCAATGGGCGTTCGGATATACAATGGCTAGAGGCCGTGCTTGCAGGCGGAGCCAGGATAGTACAGCTCCGCGACAAGCATTCAGATGACCTGGCACTGTACCGGAAGGCGTTGCTTTTCAGAGAGAAGACCCGCGAAGCCGGTGCCCTCTTCATAGTAAACAACCGGGTTGATATAGCTCTGCTGGCAAAGGCTGATGGTGTTCATCTGGGGAATACCGACCTGCCGGCCCAGGAAGTAAGAAAACTGGCACCTGAACTTATAATAGGGGTTTCATGTAATACTCCGGAACAGGCCTCTACAGCCAGGGAACGCGGGGCCTCTTATTTCAATATCGGGCCGATTTATCCTACTGAAACCAAAAAAAAACTGACACCTTTCCTGGGCCCGGAGGCCATTATGAAATTCACCTCGCTTTGTGACCTGCCCTTTACCGTGATGGGCGGGGTGAAACTTGATCATGTCCCGGAGCTGCTTGCAAGTGGAGCACACCGTATTGCCGTGGTGACGGCATTGACGCAGGCAAAGGATATTGCTGCTGAAACAAGGCGCTGGATAGAAGTAATTGACAGGCAGGGCACCCGTTCAATAACGGGATGACCGAATTTGATCAAGGAGAGTTTTAAATGGAGACCCCGAAAACATTAGCAGACCGCAAGAAAGATATACAATTTCTCATGAAGTACGCGGTTCCTGAAACGCAGGTGAAAACCGCTGAAGCGCTGCTGGATAAATTTGACGCGGACATCATTGCCTTGAACCTGCTGCACAGCTTCTATATCAACCTGCCGGAAGGCAAGGATGACTCGGTAATCGGCATACGGCTGCTAACCCGCAGGCAGGGAGTATTCCTTCTTTGTGTATCCACCGGGAACTCCATGCATTATCTCTACCTGGCAAATAAGGAGGCAGCCCATATCATCGGCACCCTGGCTGAAGGCATCAATGACCGGGAGCTTCTTGATTTTTTCGGTTATACGGATAACAGGAAGTTTCTGGCCCTGGCAAAAAAACCTGAAATGCTGCCGGAATATGAACCGCTTACAACTGATCCGGATCTGTGTCCCTCATGCCATGCTGCTGTTGGAGAATACCATACCCTTGGCTGCCCGGTAGAGATCTGTCCCTGGTGCAACGGCCAGTTGACCTACTGCAACTGCAGGTTTACCAGGCTGAATATCGAAGCCATGGACAAGGTGGAGCAGATTGAAAAGCTCCTTGAACTCCTGGAGGAGGTGGGCCGCATAGCCTTTAAAAGGGAGCACAGTCCCGGCTATCCGAGCATGGGTGAGGAGTAATTTTCAGCAATTGAAGATTTGACAAATTGCAAATTGAAGATTTTCTGAAAAATGAAAACTAAAAACTTAATAGATGCAAAAAATGTTTAGGGAAAAGATTTTACCCCACCCCTTAATTACAATCAGCAATTGTCAATCTTCATTTTTTCAAATTGTCAATTTTATTTCAGTTTCTGCAGAAACTTGTAAAATTCTGAATCAGCCGAGATGACCAGGTTTGTATTCTGTCCTACCGCTGTCTTGTAGCTCTCCAGACTCTTGATGAACGAATAGAATTCCGGGTCCTGGTTATAGGCATCGGCATAGATCTTGGCTGCCTCGGCATCCGCTTTGCCCTTGATCTCTTCAGCCTCACGATTGGCACTGGAAAGAATTTCTTTCAGTTCTTTTTCCACCTTACCCATGATCTCCGCCTTCTGGCCTTCACCGAGCGATCTTTTTTCCGCAGCGATACGTTTGCGTTCTGAGATCATGCGGTCATAAACCTTGAGGCGCACTGTATCAATGTAATTTACCCGCTTGAACAAAACATCGACCAGCTCAATTCCATATTTTGGCGTTATTTTGGAGGCATTCTCATGGATCATGGTCGTAATCTTATCGCGGCCGTATCTCAGCTTTTCCACTTCTACTGCAGAATTCAGCATTGTTTCAGGTGAAAAATCAGAGCTTCTGATGATCTCTACCAGGTCATTTTTATTGACCAGGTCGCGTACAGTGCCGTCAATAATGTCGTCCAGGATGGTCTGGGCCCTGGTTTCGTTATTGACTGCCTGCAGAAAGACCAAGGCGTCAGCGATGCGCCAGCGGGCTGTGACATCCAGATAGACGTAGGTTTTGTCATTTGTCGGGATCTGGTTGGGATCGCCGTCCCAGATGAGGATCTTTTTCTCAAAAAAAGTGGCTTCCTGGATATAGGGGGTCTTGAAATGCAGCCCGGCCTCTGTGACAGGCTGGCCCACAGGACGGCCGAACTGAGTGATGACGGCCTGTAGGCCTTCCTCCAGGAAATAGAAGCCGTTGGCAACGGTCACGATCAGGGCGATTACTATTATTATCCCGATGGTTCGTAATATTTTATTCACAAGCATACCTCTCTTGATATATTAGGCAATCCATTAATTACTTACTTTATCTTTGGAACCGCTGATGTCCAGGAACGGCAGAATGGAGCGCTGCTCCTTGTCAATTACATAAATGTTTTTTACAGAGGGCAGGACATCCTGCAGGGTTTCCAGGTACATCCTCTGCCGGGTGACATCCTTGGCTGCCTGGTACTCTTTCATTATGGCCAGGAAGCGGGCAGTCTCACCCTTGCTCTCGTTGACGCGCTGCACTGCATACCCCCGGGCCTGCTCGACAATTTTCTTGGCATCGCCGCTGGCCTTGGGAATAACCTTGTTGTAGGCTTCCTCCGCCTCATTGACCAGCCGTTTCATGTCCTGGTCAGCTTCGTTGACTTCGTTGAAGGCAGGCTTGACAGCCTCGGGCGGGTTGACATCCTGCAGCTGCACCGTGACGATGTCTACGCCTGCCTCGTAACTGTCAAGAACAGCCTGCAGTTCATCTGCCGTAGAGCCTGCCAGGATTTCCCGGTTGCTGAGAACATAATCAAAATCCATGTTGCCCACGGTCCTGCGGATAGCGGTTTCCGTGACGTCGCGTACCGCCTGCCTGACATCCTGGACCTTGAAAAGGAAATTAAACGGGTCACGCACCTTGTACTGTACGATCCATTCAACATCGATAACATTTTTATCCGCGGTCAGCATGAGTGATTCAGTATCATAGCCTTCTTTCTGGTACACGGTCTGGCGGGCCGGCACCTTGGTGCGGAAGCCGAATTCCTCTTTACGCACGTTTTCAATGTCAACCTTGGTAACTGAATCTATCAGGGGGATCTTGAAGTTAAGCCCCGGAGGTGCGGTCTTGCTGTATTTGCCGAAACGGAGGACCACGCCGCGTTCACCGGGCTTTATGGTGTAAAAGGATGAGTAGATTACCTGGATCAGGACCACGATTAAGATGATAACAAAAAGTTTGCCGATACCGCCAAACACTCCTTTGGGAGGCACTCCGGCAGGAATTTCGCCTCCTTCTTCTCCTGGGGGAGCACTGCTGCCGCCGCCCCCGAAGGTTTGTTTGAGTTTTTTCAGGAGATCTGCAATGAATTCTTCAGGAGATGGGGTCCTTCCACCTTTACCCCAGGGGGGCTGTTCGTCCTGCCAGGCCATAATATTCCTCTCTTTATGCAATTGACTCTATCCGGAGAAGCCCACAGCCCACACCGGAAATTCATATGCTTTTAAACTAACTTTCAATAATTTAATGTAATTATACCTGATTCTCACAGATTAGATAGGCGAATTCAAGTATTATTTTTTTTACTCCGTAACAGTTTTGTTTTCTTTGTAAAGGGCAGGTCAACCATACTTTTTACAATGCTTCATTGAATTCTTCCCTGAATGAGGCAATTCCGGAAACATTAAGCATGGCTTCCTCATCCATGACAAGGAGCATAAAGGCCTCATCAGGAACACCAGGCCACTGGCTTCTGATATTGAACCTGGAAGCCGGCTGAAAGCCGAAACGGGGATAATAATCCGGATGGCCCAGCACAATGACATAAGGGCAGCCTTTTTCCCGCAGGAGCTGCAAGCCGGAATTTACAAGCAGGCTTCCTATGCCCTGCCGCTGCCGCGAAGGCAGGACTGCCATAGGTGCCAGGCCCATGCCCTGTATCTTTTTCCCGTTTGTTATCAGAACGGGAGTAAACATTATGTGACCGACAATGGTGCCGTTATCATCCGCCACCAGGGAGAGGCAGTCAGCACAGGCCTGGCGGAGTTTCCCTGCCAGCCTGGCTTCAGCATCTCTTTTAAATGTCTTCTCAAGAACAGAGGAGACAAAAGGTATGTCTTCAGGCTTTTCATGTCGAATGCTGATCATGGTTAACTCGTGTAGCAGTGAATAGTAAAGTTCTTTTCCCGGTAATGGGAATGAATTGATAGTATAAGCATTCTGTCAGCTCATGGCCAACCACCAACATATGCCGACAATTGCCAGGCTGGCAATAAAAAGATTTGTCTGCAGTGATGTTTTATTGATCAATATGCGTTGAGAGGGCAAAAAGACCAGCAGGGCGCCGAGTATTGCACCGGCCAGAAGACCGAAAAAATGAGCACCGAGGTCGGTCCGCGGACCGCCTGCACCGAGAAAGGCCAGTAAGCCTGCGCCTGCAGCAAGGGGCAGGAGGATTTCTTTTATTGCGGCAGACCGTTTGCTTATTGCCTGGTACCCGGACAGGATGCCGATAGTCCCAAAAACAGCCGTTGAAAACCCTACAGAATTATGGGAATTTCCATGCAGAAGGATGTTCATTAAATTGCCCAGAGTGCCTGAGGCCAGTATGAGGAACCAGCCCAGGCCGTAGCCGAGCAAGCGGCAGAGAAAATGGACAAGAACGCCACCGATAAGGATATTGCCAACAAGGTGCACAACATCGGCATGCAGGGTGAGGGCGGTTACCAGTCTGTACCATTGACCATGCTCAAAAATCTGCCGGCCTGAAACCGCCCCTCCGGAAAACCAGGCGCTGTCACCTGACCATGGCCCGGTGATCACATAAAAAATAGCCAGTGCGCCCATCATCAGGATTGTCGGAGGCTGGTATCTGGTCAGGACGGGGAGGGGCAGCTTCTTATGGGGACGGTAGGGCGGCCAGTCGCTGTTTTCTTCCATAAAGGCGGCGATTTCCTTTAAAGCCCTGTGCTCATGGAGCGGTGAAACCTTGATGACCCAACTGCGTTTTTCAAACTCGATGAGGCTTGGGATATTTGCGGCTCTTAAAACCAGGGACCATTGCTCTGCCTGTTGGCGGTTGGCCGGCAGGCCGATTGTAGAGGTCATCTGAAGTTCAGTCATTTTGTATAAGTCAATAACTCCTCAATGGTGTCAAGATAGCCGGTTTTTTCAGGTACACCTGTGCAAATGTATTCAGAAAGTACAAGTAAACATGGACATTGCGCTTGTCAAAAAGAATTTCATGCCCAGGCCGAAAGAGTCAGGGTGTATTGGAGCAAACAGCCATTCTCCCGATTCTGTGCAAACATGGTGCAGGGCGCTTCAATCGTTATAACTGCGGGAAATATTATTTATGTTGACATATTCGCTTATGCGGATATATTGATTTGTATGAAAACAACGGCACAGATATTCAAGGCTTTAAGCGATGAAACAAGGCTGAGGATTATAACGCTCCTGCTCGGGGGCGAGGAACTCTGTGTCTGTGACATAATGGCAGCGCTTGATCTGCCGCAATCCACGGTTTCACGGCATCTTTCCTATCTCCGCAACACCGGGCTTGTTGACGACAGGCGCCAGGGCATCTGGATGCACTACAGGATTAACAAGGAAAAGATAGAACACGGAGCTGCGCTCTTTAAGTTGTTGGCAGACATATTATTTGAACAAGAGCAGAGCGCTAGAGATCAGCGCCTGTTAAAAGCGCATCTGGCTTGGAAAGAACATACAAGGTGCAGTTGATAAAATGCTCGATAAAGAAGAAGCCATGAAAGAAATCCCCCCAATTAGCTGTTCCTGTCCTGATGGCAAGAGTATGGAGAATAAGGCTGTAAAGCCGGGTGCAGGTCAAATTTTCTATACAATTATATTAATGGCCGCGGGTGTTGCGCTCTGGTTTCTTATTTACCGGCAGCTTTCTTCGTTTTCTGTTTTTCTGACGTATAGCGTTCTTTCTCTGCGTCAAGGCAGTCATCTTGGTGCTGCGGTAAGTTTTTTCCTGTACGACACCCCCAAAGTGCTCATGCTGCTCGGGCTGGTTATTTATGTTGTCGGTATTATCCGGACCTTTTTTACACCTGAGCGCACCAGGAAAATTCTCGCCGGTAAAAGAGAGTCGGTCGGGAACATACTGGCAGCTTTGCTTGGAATAGTGACGCCTTTTTGTTCATGTTCGGCTGTGCCGCTTTTTATTGGTTTTGTAACAGCTGGGGTTCCCCTTGGGGTTACGCTCTCATTTCTTGTAGCCGCCCCGATGGTCAATGAGATAGCCCTGGTCCTTTTATATGGTTTACTGGGTTGGAAAGTTGCAGCCTTATATCTTTTCACCGGTTTAATGGTTGCTATTGTTTCAGGGTGGATAATCGGCAGACTGGGCATGGAAAGGCATATTGAAGAATGGGTGCTTGAGCTGCGCACCAATGCCGATACTGTTCCGGATAATAAACTGACATGGAATGAGCGGCTTAATGGTGGCAAGGCTGCCGTTGTCGATATTGTCGGCAGGGTGTGGATTTATGTCATTGCGGGAATAGCCGTAGGTGCAGGTATTCATGGTTATGTGCCGGAGGGTTTCATGGCGACCATCATGGGCAAGGGTGCGTGGTGGAGTGTGCCTGCTGCAGTCGTTATAGGCATTCCAATGTATTCCAATGCTGCAGGCATAGTTCCTGTTATCCATGCCTTGCTTGAAAAGGGAGCAGCCTTGGGGACTGTCCTGGCATTCATGATGAGTGTCATAGCTTTATCACTGCCTGAAATGGTGATTTTGCGCAAAGTGCTGAAACCGGCAATGATTGGGGTATTTATCGCAGTAGTAGGCAGTGGTATTCTTCTGGTCGGTTATCTGTTTAATATGGTTATCTGAACATGGGGTGAATACAAATGGAGATCAAAGTCTGTGGCCCAGGATGTGCTAATTGCACCAAAGCAGAAAATATTGTCAGGGAGGCGGTTGCGGCTGCCGGAGTGGATGCCGAAATTTTGAAAATCAGCGATTTTGCTGAGATGGCAAAACTTGGCGTGCTCTCTACTCCTGCCATCGTCATAAACGGCCAGATAAAGTGTGTTGGAAAAGTGCCGGCAAAAAATGAGGTATTGGCGTGGCTTAAAGAGAAGAATTGCTAAAAAAGTTGCATGGGGCGTTCACATGACAAGCATGAAAAAGAAGCTTTCATTCCTTGACCGTTTTTTAACCTTGTGGATCTTTCTGGCCATGTTTGCAGGAGTCATGGGCGGTTGGCTTTACCCCGGCATCCGTGATCTTATCAATGCCTTCCAGGTGGGAACCACCAATATCCCCATAGCCATCGGCCTGATCCTCATGATGTATCCGCCCCTTGCAAAAGTGCGCTATGAAAAGCTCCACGAGGTGTTCAGAAATGTAAAGGTCCTACTTCTTTCCCTGGTGCAGAACTGGATAATTGGCCCGATCCTGATGTTCGGGCTGGCAGTAACATTTCTTTCCGGCCGGCATGAATACATGGTCGGTCTCATCCTGATCGGTCTGGCCCGCTGTATTGCCATGGTTATCGTCTGGAACGATCTTGCCGAGGGAGACCGGGAATACTGTGCCGGTCTCGTTGCTTTTAACTCCATATTCCAGGTGCTTTTCTTTTCACTGTATGCCTGGATTTTCATTACCATCATACCCGGATGGCTCGGCCTGGAAGGAGCGGTTGTCCATATTTCCATGCAGGAGATAGCAAAATCCGTGTTCATTTATCTCGGCATTCCCTTCCTGGCAGGTATCTTCACCCGTTTCATCGGAGTAAAGACCATGGGCGAGGAGTGGTACCAGAAAAAGCTTGTTCCCAGGATCAGCCCGCTAACTCTTGTATTCCTGCTTTTCACCATTCTGGTCATGTTTTCCCTTAAGGGAGAATACATTGTTCAGCTGCCTTTTGATGTTATCAGGATCGCCATCCCGTTGACGATCTATTTCCTGGCCATGTTCCTGGTTTCCTTCTTCCTGTCATTAAAGGCCGGCGCCACCTATGAACAATCCGCAACTTTGAGTTTTACCGCTGCCTCCAATAATTTTGAACTGGCAATCGCGGTGGCTATCGCCGTATTCGGCATTGATTCGGGCCAGGCCTTTGCAGCGGTTATCGGTCCCCTTGTTGAGGTCCCGGTCCTGATCTCCCTGGTCAATGTCGCATTCTGGTTCAAGAAAAAATACTATCCGTTTGCCAGGGAAACTCCAACCGGGATCTGCCATGTCAGCTGTGAACAGTAAGGTTTCATGGGCTTGCTTGACTTAAATTCTGCGGGTTCTTATAATATTAAAATTAACGAGTAAACAATGCTATGGTCCAATTCTTATCTAAACACTTAACCTCTTGCAGGAGTCATTGCATGATGAAAGAGGTTGCCCTCAAAATGCCCCAGCAGGCCTCCAGGGAATAAGAATCTCGAGGGAGGCTTTTTTGTTTCATATCCTGCCAGAATTTGCGCGGTAAATTCTTTTCATCCAGCGCATGTATGACCGGTTACGAGCCGGCTTAATAAAAAGGAATCCGGCTCGCCATTTAATAGAATTTCCTTTTTTAAAGGTTGCTGCAATGAATGTTCTGTTGGTTTATCCTGAATATCCGGATACTTTCTGGAGTTTCAAATATGTATTAAAATTCATTTCCAAAAAAGCCGCTTTTCCGCCGTTGGGATTGCTGACCCTTGGTGCGATGCTGCCTGGAAAATGGCAGAAGAAACTTGTTGACCTCAACGTTGCGTCATTGGATGATGAACATCTTGCCTGGGCGGATATGATTTTCCTGAGCGCGATGATCGTCCAGAAGAAGAGTGCCCAGGAAATAATAAACCGATGCAGATCCCATGGTAAGAAAATCGTCGCAGGGGGGCCTGCTTTTACAACACAACACGAAGAATTTACCGGTGTGGATCATTTTGTGTTAAATGAGGCTGAAGTCACATTGCCCCTTTTTCTTAAGGACCTGGAGAATGGCCATCTTCAGAAGGTCTATACTTCAAACGAGAGGCCGGAAATTTCAGAAACACCAATCCCGCTCTGGTCCCTTATCAATATCCATGATTACGCAACATTGGCAATTCAATATTCCAGAGGATGCCCTTATAACTGCGAGTTCTGTGATATCGTCATTATGAATGGCAGAATACCGCGAACTAAAACCCCGGAGCAGATGAAAAAAGAATTTCAGGCTCTCTATGATGCAGGATGGCGCAAGTCCGTTTTCATAGTCGACGACAATTTTATCGGCAACAGGCAGGAGGTGAAAAAAATGCTGCCTGCACTGATTGAATGGCAGAAAAAGCATAAATACCCTTTTACACTGCTGACAGAAGCCAGCACCGATCTCGCCAATGATGCAGACCTGATGCAGATGATGAGCAGCGCCAACTTCTTCAAGGTCTTTCTTGGTCTGGAAACACCTGACAAGGAGAGCCTCAAGGAATGCGGCAAGTATCAGAACAGTTCCCGGAACCTTGTTGAAGCAGTGCATACCATTCACAAACAAGGCATGCAGGTAATGGGGGGATTTATTGTCGGTTTTGACAATGACACCGAGACAATATTCGAGTCACAGATAACGTTTATCCAGCAGATCGGCGTGGTAACCGCAATGGTTGGCGTTCTTACCGCACTCCCCCAGACCCGTCTCTGGAAGCGGTTAAAGGCCGAGGGCAGGCTTCTTGGAGGTGCTACGGGTGAAAATACTGATGGTGTCTTGAATTTTATGCCCAGAATGGGCGTGGAAACACTCCATGACGGGTATAAGAAAATTCTCTCTGCGATATATTCCCCCAAGTATTATTACCAGAGGATCAATACATTCCTCGAAAATTATAACCCGACTGTAAAAAGCAGGGTAGGCAGAACTGATATTTCCGCTTTCCTGAAAAGCCTGTGGAGAATCGGCATTGTATCAAGGGCCAGGTTTCACTACTGGAAACTGCTGATACGCACTTTTATCAGGAAAAGAATGGCTCTGCCCATTGCCGTGGAACTGGCTATTTACGGGCTGCACTATGAAAAGATAACGAGAAGAATCTGCGCCTCAAAACCTCTTGCGCATGGAGATGGTCAAGCCTGATACGTTCTTCTTGGAAATAAGCTTAACCCTCTTTGCGGAGAATATTTGTTAATTTCTCAGCATATTCCTTTCCCTGGTCATCGGACACGATCTCTATCCGGTCAACACCCGCCACACCGAGCCCCAGCTCAACCGCCCGCGCGATCTGTTCCTGGCTGAAAATTTTCGTATTCATGACCTGAGGGTTTGAACCAAGGCTTTTGAGAACTGCAAGGCCCACCGCGTCAATGGCCACCCTGTCCGTCCCGGCAATGATGAGATCAGCTCTTTTTTTGTTCCCCGTCATGGGGCCGCCGTCCACAAACACTTCCATGCCATCCATGACAATAAGTGAGGGGCTGTAAACCTGGTTGATTTCAGCAATCATTTTTCTCATGTTGCCGGAAACCGCACCATGCAGTTCAGACATATCATCCTTGTGTGTTATTCCCACTGACAGCTTCAGAGACATGGTGAATACTCCCCCGTAACGATGGGTCTTGAGGCAGCAGGTGCTCACTATGCATTCAGCATCCAAAACAGGTTTTGCAACCAGGAAACCATCCTGCCAGTGGCTCTTTTCCGGCCTGACCCGGATCCACTGATCAGCCGGCAGTTCCTCAAAATTAATGAGATCCACATCAAGCATGCGGCAGAGGCTGTAGATTTCCTTGGCATGCAGAACATCAGCTGTGTCAGGAGGACCGCACCGCTCACCCATGGTGATCCGGCGGCAACCCATGCTTTTCAATTCGTTAATCAGAGCTTTTAAGGTATCATTGTGGGTCGATGCGGGAAAAGGATCAGCAGTATTGAAATTCGGCTTAAGAAGAACTTTTTTCCCTGCAACAGGATTGATGCCGAGTAACCTGACCGCCCTCTGTACTCCATCTGCCCTATCTTCTCCCCTTATCAGTGCGATTTTTGTTTTCATCTCTTTTTTCTCTGCATGTGCGAATTTATACTCTCCGGAAATAAGGGTTAACATCGTACCTGCAGCCGCTGCCATAAAATTTCGCCTGTCCATTTTCTGCCTCCAGAACCATAACACTTCCTCCTCAATGCTAACGAATGGAGCGTTGATCTACAACAAGAAAATACATGCCCGAAACATCAGTATGCAGTCCTTACCCGAGACTATATAGACCTGCAGATAAGCCGTGACATTACTCATTACAGTAAGGCATATTGATTTTGCCTTGCTTTCCATTACACTGATTATATGCTATTACCTGCCTTAAACAAGCTGATGCAGAAAGAGAACAAGTGGGAGGCAATATGAAAAATTTATTTTCTGCCATTACCTATTGAGATGTTCGGGACAACAGGTATTATTTTCTTACTTTAAGCAAGTATGTTACGGACAGGATCCCCTTTTTAAAGATGTCTGCGCAAAAGGGGTTGTACATCAGCCCCTTTTTGTTTTATTTACTACTTGGCGTGAATATCAGCCAAACGTGAATTGAAAAATAATACAGCCTTAAGTGCAGGTGCATAATATTTCAAATGCGGGCATGTCCCATGGATGGGTGAAATGGTCATCTGAAAAGTATTTTGATATGAAATAGTTTGCTCTTTTGGTTAATATTGGATGCTAATCTGGTAACAGAGCAAAAAATAAAGAGATATCAAGAGCTATGAATAAACTGATTATTATTCCCTTTGTCTTCCTTTCTTTTCTCTTATCATCACAGGTTTTTGGAGCTGGGGTTGCTGAATACACTGAGGCAATTAACCAGAGCCCGGATGATATGAAATATAAATTCTATCTCCTGCGCGGTCTGGCTTACAGGAGCCAGCATGACATTGATGCCGCCATCAAGGATTTCAGCGTTTCCATCCAGATGCGGCCGACTCAGGACGCCTATCTGCGGCGCGGCGAGATGTATTTTGAAAAAGGGGCCTATAACATTGCCGAGCAGGATTTTTCCGAGGCCATTGCAATAAATCCGTCGCTTGAGGCATATAAGCTCCGGGGGGTGACCCATCTGGTTCTGGGCAACCTCGATAAGGCCATTGTTGACGGCACCGAAATTATCAATCTGGCACCCAATACTTCCGAATCCTACAATATCCGCATGGAAGCCTATGCCCAGATAGGCAAACCTGAACTTGCCCGTGAGGATGCCCGCAAGGCATTATCACTGGATCGAAAAAATACGGTGGCATCTGAACTGCTGGTTAACTATCCTGAAAAAATTGAGCTAACAAGCGGGGTAGGCCGGTACAGGCCCAATCGTGATATCAACAAGTACCGGGTCTGGGCTAATAACAAGGGATTTGCATTTACCCTGAAGCCTGGAGAATAATTGGCTGACATTCCCCAAGGCTCCAGGTGAGTTGTATTCTGGAACATTGCATCATCTTTTTTAGCACTTTTAATTCCCTTCTACATACCTCCAGCTGGAAGCTGTTTCAAAGATGTTTTTAGGTAGAAATTTCCTAAAACCTAATGCATTCCTGCTTGATTTTTGCTAGGTTCATTATTCTCATTGAACCGGATCATATCAAGCCTATAAAAAATATTCCCTGACAAACGAGGAGGTTGCTATGAGGAGTTTGTTATATGGCATGTTGGCATTGGCAGGTTTATCCCTTTGCATGTTTGTTCAACCGGTTTTTGCCGAGAGTTCTCCGGGGCTGCCTGCCCCAAGCTCGGATGTCGAAAGTTCGTTCCCTGCGCAGAAGCATTTCTCGCCTTATGCCGGTCGCGATTTTCCGACGCAGGTCTTCTGGGGCGATACACACCTGCACACCGGGATGTCCATGGACGCTGGCGCCTTTGGTGCGCGGCTCGATCCGGAAGACGCCCACCGCTTTGCACGCGGCGAGGAGCTGACTTCCTCGACCGGTTTGCGGGTGAAGCTTTCCCGGCCACTCGACTTTCTGGTTGTTGCCGACCACTCCGACAACATGGGATTTTTCCCGCGGCTCTATGCGGGCGACCCCAAAATGCTGGCCGATCCCACAGGCAGGCGCTGGTATGACATGGTGCAGGCCGGCGGACAGAAAGGTGTGGAAGCCGCTGTCGAGATAATTATCGCCTTCTCGCAGAACAAATTCCCCGAAGCACTGGCCTCAGTTCCGGGAAGTCAGACCTATTATTCCGCCTGGGAAAAAACTATACAGGCAGCGGAAAAATACAATGATCCTGGGCGTTACACGGCATTTATCGGCTACGAGTGGACGTCAAATACGGGCGGCAACAATCTGCACCGCGTGATCATCTACCGTGACGGAGCTGGGAAAGCCAGTGTCACCGAGCCGTACACCACACTAAAACCTTTCGGCAGCGACAATCCCCGCGATCTGTGGAAATGGCTGAACCAGTATGAGGAAAAGACCGGCGGCCAGGTGCTCGCAATCCCGCATAACGGAAACCTCAGCAACGGGATCATGTTCCCGATCCTCGATACGTTCACCGGCAAATCATTTGATCGGGCTTACGCCGAGACCCGGGCGAAGTGGGAACCACTTTACGAAGCCACACAGATCAAGGGCGACGGCGAAGCACATCCCTTCCTGTCACCGAATGACGAATTTGCCGATTATGAAACCTGGGATAAGGGCAACCTTGACCTGAGTGCGGCCAAGAAGAACGAGATGCTGCAGTATGAATATGCCCGAACCGCCCTGCAGACAGGCCTGCAGTTGCAGCGTGAGCTGGGCGTTAACCCTTACAAGTTCGGCATGATTGGTTCCACCGACAGCCATACAGGCCTTGCCACTGCGGAGGAGGAGAATTTCTTTGGCAAGCACTCCGGGACTGAGCCAAGCCCGGAGCGTTACAAGCATCCAATGGCCGAGACCCCACAAGGCAGATACGAAAGTTGGGATATGGTCAGCTCGGGTCTTGCTGCGGTATGGGCTAGGGAGAATACCCGCGAGGCGATCTTTGATGCCATGATGAACAAGGAGACCTACGCTACGACCGGGCCGCGCATGCTGGTCCGTTTTTTTGGCGGCTGGGAATTCATGGCCCAGGATGCTATGGCCCGTCTGCCTGCCAATCTAGGTTATACAAAAGGCGTACCTATGGGTGGCGACCTGCCGCCGGCACCCGAGGGAAAATCTGCGCCGACTTTCCTGGTTGCAGCGCTCAAGGATCCGCTGTCCGGCAATCTCGATCGCATCCAGATCGTCAAGGGTTGGCTGGATAAGGGAGGAAAACGGCAGGAAAGAGTATACGACGTCGTGTGGGGCGACGCAGACAAACGTATGCCTGGCAAGGACGGCAAACTGCCACCAGTGGGTAATACGGTAAATGTTGGTGAAGCCACCTGGACAAACACCATCGGTGATCCGGAACTGATCACCGTGTGGCAGGACCCTGATTTCGACCCCAAACAGCCGGCCGTTTACTATGCCCGCGTGATCGAGATCCCGACCCCGCGCTGGACTGCTTACGAGGCTAAGCGCTTCGGTGTCACGCTGCCGCCGGAAGTTCCCATGATTACGCAGGAAAGAGCCTACACCTCGCCGATCTGGTATACGCCGT
>Ga0209536_100005811_pt1 | contig 19071 bp, 19 predicted proteins | sample DeeMarSeWOR28_12_FD_187461 | JGI IMG/M metagenome (GOLD analysis project Ga0209536, IMG submission 187461) | Marine sediment microbial communities from White Oak River estuary, North Carolina - WOR-2-8_12 (SPAdes) (version 2) | ecosystem: Environmental > Aquatic > Marine > Intertidal zone >... | reverse complement strand
CACTGATGTCCCCGGACGACGCCGGGGCGCTGATCTCGGGCAGGCACTGTCCGGAAGTACGGGTCGTGCTCTGGCTTGATCAGGGGCAGAAGGTCGACGAGAGCCTGTTAGCCCATCCCAATATCTGCGCCGCGATTGATACAGGGGCCAGCCCGGAAGCAGTCATCACCGCGTTTAAATCTGCGCTGGATTTAAGTCGACGGGATCGCCGTTATCTCCGCACTGCCGAAACGCTGGAGAAGGTGCTCGAAATCGGCCGAGCATTGGCATCGGAGAAAGATGTCGACAGCTTGCTTGACCTGGTGCTGACGCAGGCGCGGCGACTCACCGGCGCCGACGGTTCTTCTATTTATACGCGCGACAAGGAAGGCAAGCTTTACTTCCGCCTGCTGCAGAATGCCTCGACCCAATCCACATCAAAGGCGCAAATGACGTTGGCGGGTGACTACAGTATTGCCGGCTATGTCTCGCGCACCGGGGAGACCGTCAACGTTGATGATGCCTACACTATCCCGAATGACGCGCCATACAAATTCAATCCCGCACCAGACCGCAGCCTGAAATATCGCACGCGCTCAATGTTGACCCTGCCGTTGACCAACAAGGCCAATGAAGTCGTGGGCGTTTTGCAGTTGATCAATCGCAAGTCTGATTCTGAAACGCTGCTGGCGTCGGAAGAAGATTTTGAGAACAAGGTGCTGCCGTTCGACGAGGCCAGCGTGGCGGTGGCCGAGGCGCTGGCAGGCCAGGCCGGGGTGGCGCTGGAAAACAGTATTCTTTACGAAGATATTGAAAAACTGTTTGAAGGTTTTATTCGCGCCTCGGTTCAGGCGATTGAGGCGCGCGACCCCACCACCGCCGGGCATTCTTTCCGGGTCGCCGAGTTTACCGAGCGCCTGAGCAAGGCGACTGATAAAAGCGATCTGCACAGTCTGCGCGGCGTTCAGTTTAGCAAGGAGCAATTGCAGGAGATTCGTTACGCGGCACTGTTGCATGACTTCGGCAAAGTCGGCGTGCGCGAGAATGTGTTGGTGAAGGCGGACAAACTTTATCCGCATCAACTGGAACTGATCGAACAGCGTTTTCAATATGCGCGGACCAGTCTTGGTCGGCACGCCTTTCGTGAGATCCTCGATCTGTACGAAGCCGGCGAAATGTCGACCGAGGAGCTCCAGGCTCGACGGCGCCAGATCGAGGCCATGCTCGCAGAGGAAGACACACGGCTGCAACAATTCTACCAAACAGTCATCGAGGCCAATCGACCATCGGTGTTGCATGAGCAGGCGTCAGCCGGACTCAATGCCATCCGCCAGTACAGGTTTCCAAACCATGAAGGTGAACGGCAACCGCTGCTTGATGAGTTTGAATTCACCAGCTTGTCGCTCTCCAAGGGCAGCCTGTCGCCGGAGGAGCGCGAGCAAATTGAATCCCACGTGAATCATACCTACGAATTTCTGAGCCTGATTCCCTGGACCCGGAACCTGGCAAAGCTGCCCGATATCGCCTTTGCTCACCACGAAAAGCTGGACGGAACAGGCTACCCGCGACAACTCGCGGGTGACAATATTCCGGTGCAGTCGCGGATTATGACCATCGCCGATATCTACGATGCGCTCACGGCGCCGGATCGCCCATACAAGAAGGCGGTGCCAACCGAGCGGGCGCTGGATATCCTCGATGAGGAGGCCCGGGCTGGCAAAATCGATAGCAATTTACTCCGCATTTTCGTCGAATCCAGCTCCTATACGCCCATAGACGCCTAAGCCACCAGTTTGTTGGGGGGCGGGGTCTATGTATAATCCTCAGCAGCCCCCGGGGGCCTTTTTCCTCTTCTTGGCAGGTATTCATGACATCACCCGACAAATCATCTGCGGGAGCAGGTGCCGAACGATTACGCGTAGGGGTGGTCGGTACTGGCTATCTCGGCAAGTTCCACGCCCGCATCTATAACGACATGCCAGATGTTGATCTGGTAGGTATTGTCGACGTGAACGAAGCTGCCGCCAAAGTGGTGGCAGATGAGTGCGGTTGCCCGGCCTACACCTCAAGCCAGGACCTGATCGGCAAGATTGATGCGGTCAGCATTGTCGTTCCTACCGAGCTTCACCTTGAGGTGGCGCGACCGTTCCTGGAAAACAACATCCATATGCTGCTGGAGAAACCGGTAGCGCCCAGTTACGAAGAATCGCTGGAGCTGGTGGAGCTTGCTGAAAAGAGTGGTGTCATCTTTCAGGTCGGCCACCTGGAGCGTTATAACGCTGGCGTCATGGCGCTGGCTGAACGGGTCACTGCGCCGCGATTTATTGAAGTCCATCGCCTGGGCCCGTTCGTTGCCCGCGCTACCGATGTGGACGTGGTGACCGATTTGATGATTCACGATATTGATATCGTAATGGAACTGGTCGGTTCGCCAATCAAGACGCTGTCGGCGATGGGTTCCCCGGTGATCACTAATCATGTCGATATCGCCAATGCCCGCATTGAGTTTGAAAATGGCGCAGTTGCCAATGTTACTGCCAGCCGGGTGTCGAACAAAAAGTTTCGCCGCATTCGTGTGTTCGAGCATGAGCACTATTACGGACTGGACTACACCGACCAGTGTCTCGATATTGCGACGGCCAAGCGAAAGAGTGCAGACGATGAATGGCCGGAGATTGTGACCGAGCGTCTGCATGTCGAACCCAAGCTTCCGCTCAATGCGGAGTTGGACGATTTCATACAAAATATCCGTACCGGCAGTACGCCGCTGGTGACGGGGCGTGTTGGGCTAGAGGCGCTGCGTGTCGCCTTGCTTGTTAAGGAGAAAATGGCCGAATGTCTTCCGCTGTAACGTCTGTACCCTATCTCGATTTAACGACTGAATTTTCTGAATTGCAGGAAGAATGGCTTGAGGCCATTCGGGCAACTGGCCAGAGCGGGGCATTTATTCTTGGCCCCAACGTCAAGGCCTTTGAAGCAGAGATCGCGAGTTACGTTGGTGTGAAGCACGCGGTCTCCGTTGCCAATGGCACCGATGCGCTGGTGCTGTCTTTGCGCGCGCTGGGCATCGGCCCCGGCGATGAGGTCATTACGTCCCCCTACACGTTTTACGCAACATCGGAAGCGGTGAATGTCGTCGGGGCCACTCCCGTGTTTGCTGACATTCTGCCAGACGACTACACCCTTGATCCCGCCAGCGTTAAATCGCTGGTCGGCGACAAAACCAGGGCGATTATTCCGGTGCATATATTTGGATGCCCGGCGAACATGGATGTGATCAAGTCGATTGCCGACGAACACAATCTCGCAGTTGTCGAAGACTGCGCACAGGCGTTCGGTGCCTCGGTAGGCGGCGCCAAAGTCGGCGGTCTGGGTGACGCTGGCTGCTTCAGTTTTTACCCGACCAAGGTTCTTGGTTGCTATGGCGACGGTGGCATCATCACAACCGATCGCGATGATGTTGCCGAGCATTTATTGCGTCTGCGCAATCATGGCGCGACTGCACCGTTCATGCATTCCGAAGTTGGTTACAACAGTCGACTGGACGAGATCCAGGCAGCGGTGCTGCGGATCAAACTCCGTACCATTGATGAGGCGGTGGCCGGACGTCAGGCGGTGGCATCAGCCTATGCCGGGCGACTGGCGGGCAAGGTACTGGCCCTGCCGGATCAGCCTGACTGGGGTGGTCACGCCTACAACCTGTATACAGTTCGTCTGAAGGATCGCGACCGTTGTCGCCAGCGCCTTGGCGATAACCAGATCGGATCGTCATTGTGCTATCCCAAGCCGCTGCACCTGCAGGAAGTTTATAGTGAGCTGGGCTACCAGCCAGGCAGTCTGCCAGTCGCTGAACATGCATCGACAGAAGCGCTCTCGCTGCCAATTTACCCCGGGATGCCTGAATCCCATATCGATCGAGTGTGTGAAGTTCTGCTCCAGTCCTAGGAAAGAGGGGATTGGCGCCTCCACGGCGGGGGCCAGCAGTTCCGTCAATACAATCTATAATAAGCGATAGGGGAGGGTATCTCCCGTATTGCAGAATAACAGACGGCACGGGTTCGCGTCGGATCGAAAATTCAGGAGGGGTGCATGTTGGTCATGAGGGTTGCGCTGGCCGGCGCATTTTTTTTGGCGTTGACGAATGCGACCAGCGCCGCTGATTCTGTTGAGACCAGCACTGATAATCAGCCCATTACAGGCGCTGGCGCACATTTTTCCTGGGTAATATTCAACGACCTCAAGCCATCGCTGGAGCACAAGTCCGGCCGGAGTATTCATCTCTATGGCAGGGAATCGATGCTCGGAATGGGTTGTAACGCAGGCATCAAGACAGCGAAACTCAATCGTCACGATCATGAGACATTCGGATTTGTCTGTTGTGATCTGGCTCGCGAAGAGCAGCGCAAGGAAGATATTGTGCTGTACCCGATTGCTAATGAACCGATTCTCATACTGGTGCATCGAACCAACCCGGTCACCAGTCTTTCCGTCACGCAATTGCGTGCCATGTTTCGCGGCGAAATCACAAACTGGAAGCAGGTCGGTGGCACCGACAGGCCCGTGGTCGTGGTTACCCGCCTGCACTGCAAAAACCGACCGGGCCACTGGAAGACTATCCTGCCTGATGCCAAACAGTTTCGGCAGGATCGCCTCAACGTAAAAAGTGCGGCAGAAATGGTAAAAACTGTTTCGGATTTCCCCGGTGGACTGGGTCATACCGGTTCAACCTGGATTTTTGATCATCAGAGCCAGGTGAAAGCAATTAGAGTAGGCGGTGTCGCACCGACCGCAGCCAACCTCAAGTCAGGCAAGTATCCTTTTTATCGTCAGCTTGGCGCGGTCACCAGCAAAACGGCCTCGACGACTGTGAAGTCCATTATCGAGCAGGTGCAAACCGGTCCGGAATTCAGAAAAATTGCCAGGAAATACGAGCTCGTTCCTCTGAACTGATTCGTCATGTCACCACCGCACACCTATCGAAACCGGCTGATTCTCTACATCGTACTGTTGGAGACGTTCCTGATTGGTGTGTTGTTCTATTTCTATGTCCAGAGCCGGGATGCAATCCTCGATACCGCCAATCGCAACATCGGACTGTTTGTTGCCGAGGTTGAGGGAAAAATCAAACTGGAGGAGCATGAACTCCAACAAAGCGCCCGGTTGATCAGTAACAACATTCAGCTGCAGGAATACATGTTCGTCGTGGTCAATGTTGGCACCGAGTCCAAACCGTTAGCCGATCTGTTCAAGCGCCAGTTTGGCTGGTTGCGGTATCACCAGGCCGCCATCATATCCCGAGACGGACGTGTACTAATTGGTGATCCCGATCCGCAACTGGTGATTCGTACCAGCCAGCACCACAAGGATCCCCGGCCTCTGGATGAACTTTTCTATTTCAGCTCGCCCACCGGCGTTGAAATGGTGATGACGGTACCAGTGATCTATCAGGATCGTCTACTCGGTAGCGTGATGCTAACCCAGATGCTGGATGCCCGGCTGATTGCGGCATCGCGCAAGGCAGGTTACGGGCAGATCTTCGTGGTGAGCGATGGCTTGATCCGGCGGTCATCACTCGAGGAAGGATTGGCCGGACGCAGCTTTTCCCCTGAAGATGAGCAAGTACGGCTGGGTCACGATCACTACCTCGTACGTCGAATTGAGTATGCCGGACGAAATACCAGCGTGCCTGAAATGTGGTTTGGTTTTTCCAGTCCGGAACTGACCGGTAGACTCGACAAGACACGCACGCAGATGCTGGCACTCGCCGTTGGCGGCAGTATTGCAATACTTATCCTGGGCATCGCGATGATGCGTAACTTCAGTGGACCGATTGGACGCCTGGTGACGGTAATGCGACATGTTGGTGAAGGACGGTTTCCGGAGATTCGAGCGAGCCAGTCAAACGACGAGATTGGCTATCTGATTAACCAGTTTCAGGCGATGGTGACGCGTCTGCGCGAAAAGCAGGATGAAGTAGAACGTGTACATTCGCAGCTGGAGGAGCAGGCAACGACCGATGCGCTGACCGGGCTCTATAACCGCAGGCACCTTTACGATCTGTATCCCAAGTTGGCTGCCGAGGCTGAGCGGCGAGGAAAAATGCTGACCGTGATTATTGCCGACCTGGATTATTTCAAGGAGATCAATGACAAGCACGGCCATGTTAACGGTGACCGGGTGCTTGCCCACTTCTCGAGCATCATGCAGGAGTGTTCGCGCGTAAGCGATTTTGTCTTCCGCATAGGCGGTGAAGAGTTTCTGGTGGTAACAAATGGCGGTATCGCCGGTGGCGAGATCCTGGCAGAAAAGATAAGGAAAATCGCCGAGCAACGTCCGGTGGTAATTGGTGGAGAGCTTCTGAACGTTACCGCCAGTTTTGGTGTCGCGCAGGCCGAACCGAGTGACAGCTCGTCCGGGCTAAGTGAAGTACTTACGCGTGCGGATCGGGCGCTTTATTATGCCAAGGAAGCGGGACGCAATCGTGTAGCTACCTGGGATGTGCGCCGCATGACCGGTTAAAAGGTGCCCTTGTTCCAGCCCCACTTTCGGCGCGGCGCATCGGTAAATTCGATATAGACACGATCCGTCGCAATACCCGTTTTCTCATTTATAAAATTGCACAGCGCCGATGACAGCGCCTCACATTTTTCTTCCGGCAGTCCAATCGATTTTAGTTCCAGGTAGGCACAGGGGTCCGGGCTTCCGGCAAACGACATTGGCAGGGTCGGGTCGAGCGCGACCATTACGTATTTTTCCGGCTTTCCGATTTCGGTGGCGACTAGTGCCGACGCATCGGCCACGAACTTCTTTTGCTGGTCAGCCGTCAGCGGCAGATTGCTCTGGATTTTAAGATACGGCATCTCGACCTCCGGAAGTCAGCGCGAAAGGCCGCGGTCTAGCGCATCAGGTGTACACCGGAGCGCGCCATTTCAAGTGCCTCGCCGAGATTCTTGCACCCGGCCACCTGAATCCGCTTTTCCAGTCCGCGACAGATTCGTTTTACCAGTGCTGGTCCCTGGTATATGAAACCGGTGTAGACCTGAACCAGGTCAGCACCGGCAACCATTTTCTCCCAGGCATCGTCTGCGTTTTCGATGCCGCCGACACCGATAATTGGAATCCTGCCTTTCAAAACATTGTATAGCGTGCGAATCACCTCGGTCGTTTTTTCCTTGAGGGGGAGCCCGCTCAAGCCACCGGTCTCCTGCGCCAGTAACTCGTGTTCGACACCGGATCGATCGATCGTGGTATTGGTGGCAATCACGGCATCGATCTTGTGTTCCAGTGCCAGCTCGGCAATTGTTTCCAGCTCGCTGCTGTCCAGATCCGGCGCAATTTTCAATGCGATGGGCACATACACCCGGCGGGTTTTACCCAGCATGATCTGTTCATGCTTGAGCGTGGCGAGAAGTTCACCTAGCGCCTCGCCGGTCTGCAAGGCGCGCAGCTGTGGAGTATTGGGCGAAGAGACATTGATCGTTACGTAGTCGGCAATGGAGTACACGGCACGGAATGCGGCCAGGTAATCATCCGCTGCACTTTCATTGGGTGTATTTTTATTCTTGCCAATGTTGATGCCAATGATGCCCGGTTTGTCGACAGTACGAAGGTTGCTCAGAAACCGGTCGACGCCTACGCTGGGAAACCCCATGCGGTTGATTAACGCATGCTGGCGCGGCAGGCGGAACAGTCGTTTGCGCGAGTTGCCCGGCTGAGCGACAGGTGTGACGGTACCGAGCTCTACCGAGCCAAATCCCAGGCCAAGAAACGCCGGTACGCACTCGGCGTTTTTATCCAGTCCCGCGGCAAGACCCACTGGATTCGGGAAAGTGAGCCCCATGACTTCGGATGCCAGTGTCTCCGAGCGAACGCCATAGATTGCCCGAAGCAGGGGCAATAGCCCGGGAATGCGTTGAGCCACGCGTAACACATTCAGGATCAGTCGATGACCTTGTTCCGGATCCAGCAGGAACAGCAGTTGGCGAAGTAGCGGGTACACGAATTTGGCTGGTAGATTCAGGGATTGATTCGGGACCGGGATAATAACCCAATCAGAATCGTTCGTCCTTGCCAAGGTAGCGCCATTCGCCTTCCGGCAGGGCCCCGAGTCGCACGCGACCAATACGCACGCGCTTTAGCCCGGTGACCTTGAGCCCGACCTGCTCGCACATCCGCCGAATCTGACGCTTGCGTCCCTCGGTCAACACAAACTGGAGCTGATCCGGATTGAGCTGGGTAATTTTGGCTGCCCGAAGTTCTTTTCCGTCCAGTGACAGGCCGTGGCGCAGTTTCGCCAGTGCCTGCTCGCTGACCTGGCCCTGAATGCGCACAAGATATTCTTTCTCAATGCGCGATTCAGGGCCGACCAGGGTACGTGCTACCCGCCCGTCCTGGGTCAATATCAGCAGGCCCTGGGAGTCGATATCGAGGCGTCCGGCCGGGGCAAGGCCTTTCAGGTCGGCCCGCTGAAACCGTCGGCGTATACGGTCACGGGCGTAGTGGTTGGCTGGCGTAATCAGGGTGATGGCCGGCTGGTAGCCTTTTTCGGCTTGTCCGGAGACATAGGCGACGGGTTTATTGAGCAGGATCGTCAGCACCTCGTTCTGTTGTTTTCGGGCCCTTGGATCCAGTTCGATATCGGTGCCTGGATCGACACGAACACCAAGCTCGGCAAGCTTGCCGCCGTCATAACGAACCCAGCCTTTCTCGATATAGGCATCGGCCTCGCGGCGGGAGCAGATACCGCGTTGTGCCATAACTTTGGACAGGCGAACTTTTTCCTCTGTCATAACAGGCTTGCCCGCAGTCTTCGGTATTTACGGTGTAACAAACTCTTCATATTGACGCGTTAGGCTAGCCTGAAAATAACAAACTGGAATATAGCAATGATGGATAAACATTACGCTGACGGCATTGTAGCCGCACATGGCAATAGCGAACAGGAAATCCGTGACGAAATCATGTTTCTTGAGCGACGCCTGTCCGACATGACGGCCGCCGATGACAGTGCTTGTGAAAAACTCCTGGCCAAGGCGTACGGACAGTTGCTGGCCGAGCGCAAGGGCCAGCTGGCGCGGCTGCTGGCCAGCTAATCCCCAGCGACGGTCGATTCTGGCCAATCGCGATCCCACTTGTTTTTTGCTATCCTCAGCCGCCATTCGGGCGCGGCTGCGTCCGGGCGCACCGAAAACCGGAATTGAGCGACGCGGAGATAGCAATGTCGAAAAAGCTGAACAAGATCAGTTCACGTATTACCGAGCCAAAGGCGCAAGGCGCCTCCCAGGCCATGCTCTATGGTACCGGGCTAAGTGGCGAGGACATGAAGAAGGCTGAGGTCGGTATCGCCAGCGTCTGGTGGGAAGGCAATACCTGCAACATGCACCTGAATGATCTAGCTGCCAAGGTCAAGGAAGGTGTGGTGGCTGCCGATCTGGTTGGCATGCGCTTCAATACGATTGGTGTGAGCGATGGTATTTCCATGGGCACCGAAGGCATGAGCTACTCGCTGCAGTCGCGTGACCTGATCGCCGACTCCGTTGAAACGGTAGTGGCCGCCCAATGGTACGACGGGCTGGTCACCATCCCGGGCTGCGACAAGAACATGCCCGGTTGCCTGATCGCCATGGGTCGTCTGAATCGACCATCGTTGATGGTCTATGGCGGCACCATCAAGCCCGGCCATTCTCACGGCCAAACGCTGGATATTGTCTCCGCGTTTCAGAGCTACGGTGAGTTCATTGCCGGCAAGATTGATGACAAGGCGCGACAGGATATCGTCGAGCACTCCTGTCCCGGGCCCGGCGCCTGTGGCGGCATGTACACGGCAAATACCATGGCCTCTGCCATTGAAGCCATGGGCATGTCATTACCGTATAGCTCGTCTACGCCCGCGATAGATCCGCTCAAGGCAGACGAGTGTATCCGTGCAGGCGCGGCCGTTCGGCACTTGCTGGAACAGGACATCAAGCCTCGCGACATCATGACCCGTGCCGCGTTTGAAAATGCCATGGTGATTATTATGGCGCTCGGCGGTTCTACCAATGCGGTGTTGCATCTGCTTGCGATGGCCCGAGCTGTTGATGTTGACCTCACTATCAACGACTTCCAGTCAGTGAGTGATCGCATTCCGTTTATTGCCGACCTAAAGCCCAGTGGCCGCTACGTGATGGAAGATCTGCACAACGTCGGCGGCATACCGGCGGTGATGAAATATCTGCTTGAGAAAGGATTAATCGATGGCAGCTGCATGACCGTTACCGGCAAGACCATTGCGGAAAATCTTGCTTCGCTGCCGGACCTGGCCGAGGGACAGGAGGTGATTTTGCCATTGGACAAGCCGATCAAGGAGAGCGGGCATATACGTATCATGCACGGCAGTCTGGCGCCGGGTGGCTCGGTCGCGAAAATCACTGGCAAGGAAGGCGAGAACTTCGAAGGACCGGCCAAGGTATTTGACTCAGAGGAGCTCATGCTAAAGGCGCTTGAAGACGGCAAGATCGAGAAGGGTGATGTGGTCGTGATTCGCTACGAAGGACCGAAGGGTGGTCCCGGCATGCCCGAGATGTTAACACCGACCTCGGCGATCATGGGCGCCGGGTTGGGCAACGATGTGGCCTTGATTACCGATGGCCGTTTCTCCGGCGGTTCTCACGGCTTCATTATTGGACACGTTGTACCGGAGGCACAGGAAGGCGGACCGATCGGCCTGATTCGTGATGGCGACATCATCTCAATTGACGCCCGGAACAATATACTGGACGTAGCAATTACTGATCAGGAGTTAGAGCAGCGCCGAAAGGACTGGCAGATGCCACCGTACAAGGCGACGCGCGGAACCCTGTACAAATATATCAAGAACGTGAAAAACGCGTCAGTCGGTTGCGTGACGGATGAATAGCAGGTCGCTCGTTGCTAGCGCTTTTCCAGCGCTCGTTTGATTTCGTTAAGCGTTTGCCGATAGGCATCCGTGTAGGGACCGCCAATAGACACCGCCTGTTGCGCATGTGAAATCGCCTCGGTGAGTTGCCGACGCTCCAACAGCACCTGGGCGAGATTGTTATGCGCGGGCGCATGCGCCCGATCGATTACCAGCGCTGCGCGATATGCCCTTTCCGCATCAGCGATCTTCGCCATCTGGTAATAGCTATTGCCGACACCCATCGTTGCCCCAAGACTTTTCGGCCAGCGTTTCGCCGCCGCTCGATATGCGGCATTTGCTGTTTGCCAGTTCTTGCCTTGCTCAAAGGGAAGCACGGCTTTCAAATAGTTATCCTCGGTTGCCGTGATGGGAATCTCGCCGGGCCGCACAACAATCATTGCCCAACGATCGCTACGTCGCCAGGTCCGATCGAACAGTGTTAACGGCATGGTTTTCCGTTGTGTTATACCAGACCGCAGAACGATCTGCTGCAATTGAAAATCGTAACCGACAACAACGGCGTAGTGCCATTTGGGGTACCAGTTAAAGCCGAGGTTTTGCAGCACCAGCACCGGTTTTCCGTCACCAACCTCCCGCAATAAATCTTCCATGGAGGGTTTTAATACAACGGCGACACGGTCATGACGTCTTGTGGCGGCCAGCATTTCCGCCTGCAGGCTGCCTTCACGCGCAGGCAAATATACCTGCGGCACCAGCTGATCCGCACTGGTATCGACGCCGGTGTACGTCAATGTGGTTGCCAGCGCCGCTGGTCCACACTGGTAACGCTCCTGGGGAAAGAAAGGGGCCTGGTGGATTTCAACACTTGGCGGCAAATCCGAGGTGGGCAATTTCGACAATTGCTCGCTGACGGAATGACTGCACCCCGCCAGCAACAGTGCTCCAGCAAAGAAAAAGCCGCCGGTGATGAAGCCGGCGGCTCTGGTTTTCCTTCTCGAATGCAAACCTATTTTTTACCTTTCACGAACGGGAAGATATCGGTCCACCCCATGATGTCGGTGAACAGCAACACCAGGAATATCAGCGCAATCGTGCTGACGATGTCACCACCGGCTGGTAGTTCGCTCAGTTTGCCATTCAGTGCCACGATCTCCCGGTCACTCATGGCATTGATCCGATCCAGTGCCTCATTCGGGTCTACACCCATTTTGATCAGCTGGTCGCGCACGTCCTGACGTGCCAGGAGATCATGTGCCTGGGATTGCTGGTTAGCATGGATCGTGGCATCGGTGCCTACAATGGCCGCCGTGGCCGGAAGCTGTAACCCCAGACCAAGGAAAGCGGTGATGACTATCAGGCTAACGGTGCGAGACATTCTTCGAAATGCATTCATTATTATCGTCCTCCTATGGGAAATTCGTGCCCACAGTATACCAGCTTGAGGTGGCTCGTCACCGGGATCCGGGCGAACGCAAAAAAACGGGCGCCAAAAGGCGCCCATTATAACGTAGACGAATCCTCTTTTTTTCAGGGAAAAACCGGGTACATGCCGTCCATGCCATTGTCGCTGGCTTCCGGATGCTGTTTTTTCATAATGGATCGAATTTCAGCCACCTTGTCTCGCGGCACGTCCACCATCATCAGGATTTTCCCTCGGGCGATTGGCCGACGAAATCTGGCCAGCTGCGTGTTCGGCACGTCAGTGCCGATCAATCCCGACGTCCAAATGCCGAAGATCGAACCCAACATGGCAAACAGCGCCACCACGCTCAAGGTGACATTCATACCCTCCGGTGGGAAGGCGTACACAGTGAGTCCACCGGCGATACCGGTGACACCGCCAACGATAATGCCCAGTGCCATGGCATGGTAGAAGTCACTTTTTTGCCCGAGCGTGGCAGGCGGCAAGTCCTTGATGTCAGTCTCGTCCTTGGCGAGTACATGAACATGACGTTCCTCGATTCTTGCGAGGAGAAGATGTCGCATGGTTGATTGGGCGCGTTTGACGTCGGGTAACAGAAAGTAGAGCCGTTCTCTCATAACAACCTCCTTCGTTATATTTGCAGGGGGACTGCATACCAGTAATCGGACTACCGGCAGAAAGCGAGGTTCAGTCTACGTTGCTGTTACTAAATAAAAAGAACTTTGTTTGTGAGGGCATCAAATTGCTGGCACGTGTTATGCGTGCCGGCTAGAAAAGTACTGTATTTTCTGGAATAACGTAATATTAAAACGAACTTCAGCTATTCAATATTCAGTTGCTTGCACATGCCCTGGAGCACCATGTCGGTATAGCTGATAATTCCGACCAGATCCTTATTGTCAACGACGGGTGCTCGCGAAAGACCAAACTTATCGAACATGCGGGCGCAGTACCGAATATCCATATCCGGATCAACGGTGACAACCGGCTTGGACATAATTTCATAAATGTTGACCCGGTCCGGCGCGCGATCCACTGCGAGCACACCCCGCGCTATGTCAGAGATAAGCACTATTCCGTACTCGTCATTTTCGTGACGTTTGTTGACCAGCAGACACTTGGTGTCAACATGCTTCATGGTCCTGAGCGCGTCGGCCACCGTTGTCAGGCCTTCAACAAGATCAAATTTCCTTTTCATTACATCTCGCACGCGAATGATTTCTATGTCGTTCATATTTTTTCCTCCACCACTTCTTTCAGCTCTGCGATCTGGTGTGTCACACCAACTGCATCTTCAACATCGATCTGGAATGCAATACCGGTTCCCGGTTTACTTTCAAACTCGCCGACCTCGGCAATCTTTTCCAGGATAGCCCGGCTTAGATGTTCTTCGACCAGGAACATCAACATATCCCGCTGGGTATCAAGGCTGAGCCCGAGGAACGTTTTTGGAGTATCGATACCTTCACCGCGCGCCTGATTGAGCACGGTTGCACCTTTAGCGCCAGAGTCCCGTGCAGCCTTCATAACCGGATCGGTTTTATGATCTTCGACCAATGCAATAATCAACTTGAAGTGCATTTCAGCTTTCCTCCTGAATGAGGCGAGAAGTTAACGAGCTAAGAATCATTTTCGATTTTATCTTTGCCGTGCTGACTGCCGGCTCGTTTCTCGCGCCATTGCACGATTTGAGCATAGCCCATCACCGTAATCATGGGAAACAGACTGGCAAAGGCAATCAGTCCAAAGCCATCAATCAATGCGCTGCGTCCGGGCACAGTGCTCGCCAGTCCCAGACCGAGCGCAGTTACCAGTGGAACCGTAACCGTCGATGTAGTTACGCCACCGGAGTCGTATGCCAGCGCAATGATCAGCCGGGGAGCAAACATCGTCTGAATAATGATTACGATGTATCCGGCAACAATGTAGAAGTGCAACGGCGTGCCAGTAACAATTCGAAAAGTGCCAAGCGCTATTCCCAGTGATACGCCGACAGCAACAGCCAGGCGCAGGCCCCACGTACTAATGGCACCGCCCGACACGGCCTGTGCCTTGATTGCGACGGCAATTAGCGACGGTTCGGCCACGGTGGTAGCGAAGCCTATGGCGGCGGCAAACAGGTAGACCCACAAGTAGTCCTGCCACTGTAGTATGCCGGATACCGAATGAAGCCCCTGCTGAATAAATTCCGGGTTGGTCAGTTGTTGCGCCATTAGCTTGCCAAGCGGAAAGAGGGCCTTGTCCAGGCCGACCAGGAAAAGCCCGAGACCCAGCAGCACATAAATAAATCCAGTGATGGTGCGTTTGAGATTCGGGATCGGGCGCTTGAGTACCAGTAGCTGAAAACCGAGCAGGATTGCAAGTATGGGAATTACATCCCGTATGGTGAGCAACAGGGTAAAAAAGATATCATGCAATAATTGCATTAGATCACCATGCCGTAAGCCATGACAAAGATCATCGGTGTCAACGAGGCGAAAGCAATCAGGCCGAAGCCATCAGTCATGGGATTGCGACCCTTGATGCTCGAGGCCAGGCCGACACCCAGGGCCGTGACCAGTGGGACGGTAACAGTAGAGGTAGTGACGCCACCGGAATCATAGGCAATGCCGATGATTTCTTTCGGCGCGAAAGTCGTCATTACGACAACCCCGACGTAGCCGGTGATTATCAGGTAGTGAATTGGCCAGCCTTTGATGATGCGGATCACGCCAACAACTATGGCAATCCCGACCGACAGGGCAACGGTAATTCGCAAACCCAGTGCGTAGGAATAACGTGAATCGCCGCTATTCTCGATCATCCCGCCCAGTGCAGCGACGTCCGCTGCCTCGTCAGCCACTGCAATCAGGGCCGGCTCGGCAATGGTGGTACCAAAACCCAGGGCGAAAGCAAATATGATAAGCCAGGCGAGGCTGCCTTTTCTGGCAAAGCCATATGCCATGGCTTCGCCAATGGGAAACAGGCCGATTTCAAGGCCGCGAATAAACAGGGTCAGCCCGAGGATTACCAGTACTGCGCCAGTCAGTATTTCGCCCAAATTCGGAATAGGTTGCTTCAGTACGGCATACTGAAAAAAAGCGATTACCAGGATAATGGGCAGCAGATCCCGGATGCTATTCTGAATCGGAACAAGAATGCCTTTTCGAGCCTGTTTCAAATCATGATGTTTCCTGGAGAGCCAGGGAAACTCTACAGGAACCCGGTTCAATGTATAGCTTGCTGGAGGAATCGATTATTTTGGTGTCGATGACGCGGGATTGTTGGAGCCGAAACTAGTCAATAAAAACGATACCAATTCCATCTTCGGTAACACGAACCACCCTGGCGCGGGCAACCATGGCATCTTCACCCGGAATGTCCGTTTGAATGTCGACATAAATTTCCGCGCCCTCGCGCGGCAGTGGTTCGCTGCCGCGCTTGAGAAACGCGCCGCCCGTGCTCAAGTCCCCGGTTAGTACCGTCGTTTCGTGACCGTCCAGGGTGACGACCGCCTTCCTTTCGACTTCTTTGCGTTCATGTCTGCGGCGTTCTTTGCCAATACCAAAGGGCATAGTCTTATCCTTTTCCCCGATGCAATTATTTAAGTCTATATCACTGCCTGCCAAGGGCAAGTGCGGACGTGGGGGTATTGCCGTGTTTTTGCGGACCGGATTGCAGTACCGCGATGGAGCTGAATGCCGCCAGGTGGCTACCGCAGTGCGCAGCTGCCGAGGACAAAACCCTAGTCGCCGGCGCTGACTTCTTCGGTGCCAATCAAAGGCAGGTAGTCAGAGGGAAGAATTCCGTATTCTCCCGCTGGTATCACCTTTTTGATCTCCGGGGCGCCAACAGGATTATTAGTTGCCTCAGTCATCAGATCCACGACTTTCACTTTATCAAACGGCTCCTTGTTCGAATTCAGCACCAGCGCAATTCGTGGTTTGAGACGGCGCTCCCGGTTGACCGTGGCCACAACGCCAATGGCACCGGTTGATAGTTCCACCAGGCTGCCGATGGGATAGACACCCATGCACTGGATAAATTGCTCGATGAGGCCGGGGTGAAACGCTGAATTGCGCCATTGGTACATTTTCGACAGGGCGTCATATGACGTCATACCCTTGTGATAGGAGCGATCACTGGTAATGGCGTCATAGCAGTCGACAACGCCTCCAATCATGCCAAATACGCCAATCGTTTCACCTTCCTTACCGTTTGCATAACCGCCTCCGCCGTAGCGTTCATGGTGGTTTGCGGCGACCTCGATAGCGGCATGAGGAATGCCCGGCGTGTTCTGTAACACTTCGACGCCGAGTGGGACGTGGGTCTTCATGATCTCGAATTCTTTTTCGGTTAGGCGGTCCTTTTTGTTCAGGATTTCATCAGGAACACGCATTTTGCCAACATCGTGGAGCAGGGCGCCGATGCCCAGGAGATTCAGCTCTTCGCGGGTCATGTCCAGGTGGCGTCCGAAGGTCAGGGCGAGTATGCAGACCCGAACGCTGTGCAGCGCGGTGTATTCGTCCGAGTCTTTGAGTTGCGACAACACCCCCATGGCATCCGGGTTGCGAATAATACTCTCCACCATGTCGGCAATGACTGCCTTCGTGGCATCGCTGTCGATGGTGCGACCGAGGCGCACGTCCTCCAGGGTATTGTAAAGTACTGTGCGGGTCTCGCTCTCAATCCGCTTCGCAGCCGGGAGTTCTTCCTCCAGCTTTACCTCTTCCGGTTGCCAGCGTTTATTGGTTGGGGGTCCTTTCAAGACATGGCTTAAATCGGGATTGAAATCATCCGCGATAACAACCTTGGACGCGCGCTGGGCGCTAACCGGTTTCGGCTTGCGACTCTCGTTGAGAGCGGGGCCTTTTTCAATATCAATATAGACGTATTTGCAGATCTCCCTGATTTCATTCAGGGTGCCTTCATCCTTGACCACAAATCCCTGGAAGAGAAACGAGGTGCTGGTCCACGGGCGATCCAGCTCGGAAACGTACATCCCGATTTCCAGGTCGGTCGCATGGATCTTCTGTTTCATAAAATACTACCGGCTGAGCTTATCTCGATATTGAGACAGTCAACTTCTTGGTGCAGGCGATGCCCTATTGAGTGCGTGAACTGCATTCCCCTGATTCTTATCTATTTAGTGCCAATCCCGACCGCCGTTGACTCTAACATTATACAAAAGCTAGCTGGCTTCGGTTTTGATGCGAATCATATTAAGTTTAGACCGTTTTCCACGGTCTGGTGTGGTCTCTATCTCTACAGGAATGTATGGAATTAGATTGTCTTCCAAGTCTTTGTAATTCCAAAGGTTTTCATCCATTAACTGGCTCTGGCGAACATTGCCAATGGCATTCAGTATATTGCTTGGAACTTTCGGATTGCCGGATGCGAGCGTGGAAATCAGCGCCTTCACGTTGGCCCTTGTCATATTTTTCTGCGAGCCGCAGAGGTTGCAGGGGATGATCGGGAACGCCTGTTCTTCAGCGTAATTGATTATGTCTGATTCCTGGCAGTAGGCCAATGGCCGAATCACAATATGATGCTTGTCGTTGGTCAGCAGCTTTGGCGGCATTGATCGAATCTCTCCGCTGTACAGGATCGACATTAACAGGCTCTCGATCAGATCATCGCGATGGTGGCCCAGTGCAACCTTGTTGAATCCATTGTTTTTTGCGTAGCGGTAAATATGGCCTCGGCGAAGGCGAGAACACAAAGAGCAATAGGTTTTTCCATCCGGAATTTTATCGATCACGACGGAATAAGTATCACGGTGGAGAATTTCATGTTCGTAACCGTGTTCGTCGAGCCAGGCCTTTAGTTTAGTGTCATCCCAACCGGGCTGTGCCTGGTCCAGTGTTAGGGCGAATAATTCAAATTTTTTGTTACTGCGCATTCGTAGCAGATGCAGCAGACGCAACATGGTGAAGGAGTCCTTCCCGCCGGAAACGCAAACCAGGACCCGGTCACCGTTGTGGATCATCTTGTAGTCGGCGATGGCGCGGCCGGTATGGTGTAGAAGTTTCTTTTCGATCCGTGACATAGGCTGGAGTTTCGTCGGGTTTGAGGCCGGTATTTTCGATGATGCGGAACCGGATTGCCAGCCCTGATACCGATGAATCAGTCTAATTTGCTAGAATCCCGAACTGGCATTTTCTGGACGGGAGATCGTTGGCCACATGCTTGTGTTCGCAATCTTTATGATGGTCGCTGTCTGGCCGGTTGCAGGCCTGGTTATATTGGCAAGTGTTGCAGGCGATAGCGCGTCGCAGCGGCAGGGGGCGTTGCCGCCTGCACAAGGCATTGGTGACGTATTGACGCGAATGTATTTGTGGCCAGTCGTGTTGTGGCGCATCCGGATTGCGCGTGGCGGGCGGAAGTCGGGAAGAGATCCCGATGGTTAACAATCGCTACCCGGCTGGAACATGTTGAGCAGTGCACGATCTTCTTCGCTAAGCCCGATTCCATCCATTTGCGATGCGCCCACGACGAAGGTGAAGCCACACTTGCATTCTCGTGCTTTCATCGCCACCAACGCAGTACAGTTCGGGCATTCCTTTTCATTTGTTGCAGGTCGCGGCACCGGTTTTGACTGAACTGCGGGGGCAGGCTTGCGTGGCGGTTGGACCGGCGCCGGTTTTGCCACCTGATTGGCTGGATCCACTTTTTTCGCCTGAACCGCGGCTGGCTTTTTGGCGGCCTGCTGTTGGCGCGATCGCTGCGCGGCCGAATTGGCGGCAGTTGCCATCTTCTCTCGCATCGCCGGCGTCGGAGAGGGCTGTCCGGCAGCCGCCTTGCTGGCGGA
>Ga0209536_100005810_pt1 | contig 19072 bp, 21 predicted proteins | sample DeeMarSeWOR28_12_FD_187461 | JGI IMG/M metagenome (GOLD analysis project Ga0209536, IMG submission 187461) | Marine sediment microbial communities from White Oak River estuary, North Carolina - WOR-2-8_12 (SPAdes) (version 2) | ecosystem: Environmental > Aquatic > Marine > Intertidal zone >... | reverse complement strand
CTGTCCCAAATACCGCGCTCGGTGGCAGCAGCTCTTGCCAGATCACTCTCAGTCGATCCGAACAGGAGATTCACCACGGCACGGTCGTTCGGCCTGGCGCTGACGCGTGGACTGCAACGGCCGCGTAATGCGGCGCGAACCGCTCTGACGGACGCCGTAATCCGCCCGAGGATCGCGCGCTGGTTGCGTACAGCGATGCTTGCGGTGGCACTGTTGATCGTGGGCTAGCAATGGTCCCAGTCGAGCCTCGGGTGTCGAAAAATCGGCCCCCTGCCCTTAGAATTCCTCTTCGTAACATTCCAGGATCACTTGATGATTGCACTGCATAACGTGGAGAAGTTCTATCCCCTCGGAGCGACCAAGCAATACGTGCTCCGCCAGATCACGCTGGACATCAGAGAGGGTGAGTTCGTGACGATCATGGGGCCGTCGGGAGCGGGCAAATCGACCCTGATGGGAATCCTCGGGATGCTGGACGGCGCATGGTCGGGTGAATACTACTTCGTAGATAATCCGGTGCACGAACTCAAGACGAAGTACCGTAACGAGTTGCACAAACAGTACATCGGTTTTGTCTTCCAACAGTACCATCTGTTGGACAATCTCACCGTGTACGAAAACCTCGATATTCCCCTCTCCTACCGCAACGTGAGACGCTCGGAGCGGCAGGCGATCGTAGCCGACACCTTGGACAAGTTCCAGATAGTCGGCAAGAAGGACCTCTACCCGACTCAGCTCTCGGGCGGGCAACAACAATTGGTGGCAGTGGCGCGCGCAATGGTGGCCAGCCCGAAGCTCATCCTGGCAGACGAGCCATGCGGGGCCTTGCACTCATCGCAGGGCACCATGATCATGGACCTGCTCAAGGATCTGAACGACGACGGTACCACGATCATCCAGGTCACTCACAATGAGGACTACGCCAAATACGGTAATCGCATCATTCAACTTCACGACGGTTGGCTCGTGGCTGGTTAGGTACGGGAGCTAGCTCTGTCCGACGGTTCTACTGCCCACAGGATTCTCGTCGCTGACGATCAGCAAGACGTGTTGGAGGCACTGCGTCTGTTGCTCAAGAGTGAGGGGTACGCCATTGAGACGGCCACTTCACCGGGGGGAGTCCTCCGGGCAGTCGAGGGTAGCGACTTCGACGCGGTCCTTATGGACATGAACTACACCCGTGATACGACCTCGGGATTCGAGGGTATGGATCTGCTGTCGCGGCTTCAGATGATGGACACGAATCTGCCGGTGATAGTGATGACCGCGTGGGGCAGTGTCGAGGGAGCCGTCGAAGCCATGCGTCGCGGCGCCAAGGATTACATCGAGAAGCCGTGGGACAACGCGCGGTTGCTGGCTACGATCGGCACCCAAGTCGAGCTGGGAAAGGCGCTGCGAAAAAGCCAGCTACTCGAAGACGAAAACAGACTGCTCCGCAAAGAGGGATTCCCCGAGTTGATTGCGGAAGCGCGCTCCATGCAGCCGACACTCCGAATAATGGAACGTATCGGCCCGTCCGAAGCCAACGTGCTCATCACCGGCGAGCACGGGACCGGAAAGGAAGTGGTGGCACGATGGCTTCACGCCGCCTCTGAGCGTTCCGCAAAACGACTGGTCGCCGTGAACGTAGGGGGACTCTCCGAGGGCGTTTTCGAGAGCGAGTTGTTCGGACACGTGAAGGGAGCATACACCGATGCCAAGACCGACAGGGTCGGCAGGTTCGAGTTGGCAGACGGTGGAACGCTGTTCCTTGATGAAATCGCGAACGTTCCACTCAAACAGCAGGCAACGCTGCTCCGCGTGATCGAGACCGGGGAAGTACAGCGAGTTGGATCTTCCAAGACTCGTCGCGTCGACGCGAGGATCCTATCCGCCACCAACGCCAACCCTCAGGAAGAGGTAGCGGCAGGCAGGTTTCGTGAGGATCTGCTGTACCGCTTGAATACGGTGGAAATTCGGCTGCCACCGCTGCGGGAGCGGCGCGAGGACATTCCCATACTCGCCATGCATTTCCTGAAACGACAGGCGACGCGCTATCGCAAGCAGATCTGCGGTTTCACGCCCGACGCCACCCAACTCATGCTCGACCACTCCTGGCCAGGCAATGTGAGGGAACTCGAGCACGCAGTCGAGCGCGCTCTGCTGTTGGCCCAGGGCGATCAGGTCCAGGCCTCCGATCTCGGGCTGGCCGCAAGTACTGGTAGTAGCTCCCGCATGGAGGATCTCACGCTGGAAGAAGTGGAGAAGCTGCTAATCGAAAAAGCGCTCCAACGCCACGAGGGCAATGTCAGCCATGCCGCTGACGCGCTCGGCTTGAGCCGGAGCGCTCTTTACCGCCGCCTCCAACGCTATGACCTGTGAGAGACGATTCGGAACCGGGACGGTTACGCCTCTCTTATGACGTACTGATCCTCGTACTGGCGCTACTTGCCGGGCTGCCAGGTAGCTTGGTAGCGCTATTGCTGCTTTGGATCGGCGAATACGCCGCCAAGGTACAATGGACGATCACGATCTTGGTGGGGGGAACTTGGATCGGGTGCGCCGTTGCCCTCCGCCAGCGGGTCGTCCGCTCTCTACAAACACTGTCCAACATGCTGGCTGCACTTCACGAGGGCGATTACTCCATGCGCGCTCACAGTCGCCGCGCCGACGACTCGCTCGGCCTAGCCATGTTGGAGGCAAACACGTTGGGAGAGACGCTGCGGCAACAGCGACTGGGTGCCCTCGAGGCATCTGCGCTGCTGCGCAAAGTCATGGAAGAAATCGACGTTGCTGTTCTGGCTTTCGACGACAACGGGAAGCTGAGGCTCGTCAACCGCGGGGGCGAGCGACTCCTGGCCCGGCCGGCCCTCAGCATGAAAGGACTCAGTGCCGACGAATTGGGGATATCGGACTGTCTTGAGGGCGAGACACCCCGCATCGTAGAGCGCGGTTTTCCGGGAGGCTCAGGACGCTGGGAGCTGCGCGCTGGCACATTCCGACAAGACGGTCGCCCTCACCAACTGGTTGTGTTGTCCGACCTGAGCCGAGTGCTGCGCGAAGAAGAGCGGCAGGCCTGGAAGCGGCTGATCCGGGTGCTCAGCCACGAAATCAACAACTCTCTGGCTCCCATCAGGTCCATTGCAGACAGCCTGGCCAGAATCGTCCGAGACAATCGGACCGCAACGGAAACCGACGAGGACCTGCAACAAGGCCTGTCCATCATTGCCTCACGTGCCGATGCTCTGAGCAGATTCATGGCATCCTATGCGCGACTCGCCCGCCTGCCGGCCCCCGTCCTCAAACCGCTACAGGTAGATGCCTGGATTCGCCGCGTGGTCGGTCTCGAGACACGTCTTGCAGTGCAGGTAGTCCCGGGCCGTGACCTGGACATCATGGCTGACGGCGATCAACTGGACCAACTACTGATCAATCTGGTGGACAATGCAGTGGACGCTGTGCTGGAAACCGGCGGCGCGGTCCGAGTTAGCTGGCGCAAGTCCAACGCCCATCTCGAGGTCCTCGTGGAGGATGAGGGACCGGGGGTCCCGGAAACGTCCAACCTCTTTGTTCCGTTCTACACGACCAAGGAGAAAGGCTCCGGGATCGGCCTCGCACTCTGCCTCCAGATCGCGGAGGCACATCAGGGAAGCATCACCGTCGAGAACCGCAAAGACCGCTCGGGATGCCGGGCCTGCCTCCGGATACCGATCAAGCGAGTCCCCGACCAACGCGAGAGGGGGAACCGCAGCAGTGGGCAACGGGAGACCTAGCTTACCGCCCCACCCCCACCCCCCCCGCTTCCCAACCGCAACAGCGAAGGCACGCGGCGCACGCTATCGCACTAAGCGATGCACCCTGCCGTTTGCCGGGTACAAGAGGGCCGGCCCGCTTCCGGTTCCGCGCAGCTAACCAACTATCCTGCAATCACTTATATTGTCGAAACAAGCACTGGTGTGACTCTTGCGACCGTTGTGGGATTGACTCGTACGCGACTATTGGCCAGGCTAGGCCCTGTGATGAAACTTCCAAAGAGTCAGACGGGCTTCACGCTCGTCGAGCTTGTCGTGGTGCTTGCCATCATGGCAATTCTGACGGCGGTCGCATTTTGGAGGATCGGGCCCAGTATCCGCCGGGCCAAGGTGAACCGATCGGCTAGCACCGTAGCAGCCGATCTGCAATACGCCCAACTCGTAGCGGCCCGCCAGCGCAGGCCTGTCGTCATCATTGTCAGCGAACCGCTAAAGAGCTACATCATTCGCGATACCGATACGGCCACCATATTCCGCGAGCGCTACCTGGGTGAGGATACCGATTTTGGGCTCGACTTGCTCGATGCCAGCCCCACCACACTGGAGGTATTTCCCAACGGAATAGTGCGAAACGCCGCCGAGTTCGTCGTCGAGATAGACGACTACCGCCGTCACGTCCGGATTAGCCGTGCGGGCCAGATCAGGATTACCGGGAGCCCTTAGGCGCTCCACCCCGCAAAGGGGCGTATCTCTCATCGAGATCATGATCGCGCTCAGTATCCTGAGTGTGGTCCTACTCGCCTTGGGCGGTCTGATGTTCGATGTGGCCAGGCATTCGCGTCGCTCGACTGCGGTCGCCTATCGCAGCGCCGCGCTCGAATCTGCCACATCATGGATACAGGCCCTGCCGTGGGACAGTCTCCCCACTGTGGTCGGATGCACCGATAGCATCACTACGGGACTGCTCGAGTACACCCGGTGTGTCGAGCTGGTGTCCAATACGGCCAGCTCCCGTCTCGCCCGAATCATCATATCACCAACGGGTGTGCTACAGGCGCGACCCGATACGGTTACGGTAGAGCGCACCAAAGCCCGGGCGTCGTCCCCGTTTGCCCTGTGATGAACTACCGAGGATTCACACTGATCGAACTACTGATCGGCATTGCCGTCATGGCCGTCCTGGCCACTGCGCTGACGCGGATGCTATTGAGCGACTCGCGTTTCGTGAGCAAACAGGAGGCGCTCATCACCGCCCGTCAGACGGCACGCGCAGCAACAAACGTGATGAGCGTTGAGCTGCGCATGGTGTCAGATAGTGGATTGCTGGCGGCATCGGCGGACAGCGTATTCTTCCGCAGTCCATACGCCTACGGTATTGCCTGCGGAGTCGCATCCGGTGCAAGAACAGTCTCACTGATGCCGGCCGATTCGGCCATGTTCGCTTCGGCAACTCCCAGCGGAATCGCCCGGCGGCGGGTGGCTGGACAATTCAGTTTCCTCAACGGGATCACGGTCACCAGTTCAGCCGACGCCACACCCTGCACTGCCGACAGCGTGCGAGTCGTGCCGGACGGGACTCTAGTTGCAATCACTCCGGATACAGCGGCCATGTCGGGTGAGTTGGTGTATCTGTACCAGAACGTGGCCTACAGATTCATGGCTTCCACCAGCATGCCGGGCCGAACCGCTCTGTGGCGTCGCGTCGGCCTAGGAGCCTACGAGGAACTCGCCGCACCGTTCGACTCCACAGCCAGATTTCGTTTCCTGGTAGGCCCCAATCTGCAACGTATCGACGTACCACCCGCTGATCTGACGACCGTGAACGGACTGGAGCTCGGCATAGTCGCACAAAGCTACGAACCGCCGCAGGGCCAATCGGAATTCCAGCTGTTCGAGCTTCCCTTACAGATCGTCTTCCTGAACAAGGCGAACTAGCAATGATGCGCAGCAGCAACGAGCGTGGCTCCGCCCTCCCGCTGACCATTCTGTTGGTCACCATCGTCACATTGATGCTGACCTCGGCGTTCGTCCGAGCTCAAGTGGATCGCCGCATGGCCGAGAGCAGCGGCGCAACCGTGGATGCCCTGGCGGTGGCGAGCAGCGGCCTGTACCGATACATGTCCTATTACGACTCCACCCAAGTGCGGCCGTTGGACGGCGACTCGCTGAGGGTCAACGTGCCCGGAGGTTATGCCGACGTCGTGGCACATCTGGTTCAGGTCCCCGTTGATTCGTTCCAACCGCACATGTACATCGTGCGCTCGCGCGGCACGGTGATAGACCCGACTCAGGGTCAGGAGCCCCAGGCGATGAGAACTGTGGCACAGTTCGCCCGCTGGTTTCAGGGTGGGATCCGGGGAGTCGCAGCACTGACCTCCATCAACCCGACATGGTACACCGCCCAACCGGCTACCGACGTGATGATTGACGGCTATGACGGTTGCACAGCCGGCGCGACCATGGGGTTCAGGGGAGCAAGTGATTCGCAAATACCGGGTTCACCTACCGGCGTACCTGACTGGAAGCGGCAGGACCATTGGTCCGTGGTTGCTGCGGAGACTGGAATCGACTGGGATGCCATCGAGGACGGCGACCTCGAAGAAGACTACACCAGCGTTGTTAACGGAGACACCACGTTCGCCACCTATATCATAGGAGGGTCTTCCGCAAACCTCACGGACATAACCGGGACGGGACTCCTGATCATCCTGAACAAGCTCAACACATACGGTGCCCGGTTCGAGTGGAACGGTGTCATTCTAGTCGGTGACGACTTCGACCCCGAATCAGATACGACCATCGTGCGCGGCCTGGTCGTCACCGGACTGGACAAGATCGTCGGCCAGTCGACGGCCGAGAACCAGTTTCAGGTGGCCGACAAGAACATCTACCTGTACTACAACTCGTGTAACGTGTCTCGGGCGCTTGCGCGGTTCCGCGGCTTCGACCCGATTCGCAACGCCTGGGTGGACAACTGGGCAACCTACTAATCGGGTAGCCGGCCACTCCAGCCAGCACATCTTCGCGCTGGGCCCAGATCGAATTCACTTGCGCCCACACGATCCCTCCGGGTTATCATTTTCACCGTAGGATTCAGCCCGGCCGCGGCACGGCCGTGACGGCCGACGGCGAACCCAGGAGTCCGTTCATGAATACGACCCTCAAGTTCAGCATCAACGCGGTGCTGACCAGCACATTCGCCGCAGCTTGCATTGCAGATCCACCGCCTCGACCCGAGGATCTGCGGGGCACGAGTTACGCCGAGCCGCTGCAGAAACCGGACTTCACGTGGCGCACCACCGACGGAGACCGCTTCGACTTCCGAGAGGAAACCGATGGCTCAGTCACTCTCCTGTTCTTCGGCTATACCAGTTGCCCCGACGTTTGCCCGATCCACATGGGGAACATAGCCGCCGTACTGCGAACCCTACCCCCAGATGTGAGCAGGCGAGTCAAAGTAGTGATGGTCACGACGGACCCCGAGCGGGACACACCGGAGAGGTTCGGTGCGTGGTTGAAGAACTTCGATCCCTCATTCGTGGGACTGATCGGTTCTCTCGCTGAAGTCAATGACATTCAGATGCGACTCAACCTGCCTCCCGCAGCCAAGTACAGCGATAATGAGAGCAGCTACACTGTGGGTCATTCGGCCCGGGTTATCGCATTCACCGCCGACAACCAGGCCCACGTGTCGTATCCGTTTGGCACCCGCCAGAACGATTGGGCCCACGACCTCCCTCTGCTCGTAAAGTCGAACTGGGGGGGAAGTTGACGGCGCGAAGACTGGCTCCGGTGATCATGGCGCTGTTGACCGGTTGCGGTGATCCGCACGCTTCACCAGCGCGCCGGCCGATCGCCGCCAGCGCAGGGCTCGAGATCTACGATGCCTACGCTCCGGCGCCTGCCGCACCTGACATCGGATCGCTCTACTTCACCGTAGTCAACCGCGGAACAGCTCCCGACACACTGGCTGCGATCACGTCCTCGGCCGGCGGCAGCGCGACACTCCACAACATGATCCACGACGGGGAGGCGATGCGGATGCTGCCCACGGGGCCGATGCCGATCGCGGAGCATGATTCTCTGAGACTGGCGCCAGGGGGGTACCACGTGATGCTCTCGAACTTGTCCCACCGGCCATCGGTGGGCGACACCATAGCGGTGGTGCTCACCTTCTCCCGTGCGGGAGTGATCGAGTTCCATGCCCCGGTGCTGACATACACCGATGTCGTCCGCCTTTTGGAGAATCCCGGAGGCAACGAGAATTGAGCTGGTGGTGTGCGGCACAGGACTCAGCCTGGAGCTGGACCTGGCAACCGTACGTGGGTGTTTGGGTGATGGTGACGGCCCTGGTTGCCCTCAGGCTGCTGGCAGAGTCGCTGTGGGCACCGCGTGCGACCACCGCAGCCAGCCCTTCTCGTGAGCGGGGCCGTCGGCTGCCACTCTACCTGACCGGCGTTGCATTCCTTTGGATCGCCACCGATTGGCCGATTGGTCCCCTCGGAGCCGGATATCTGCTGAGCGTTCACACCGTCCAGTACATACTGTTCGCCTTCGTTGCCCCACCACTCTTGATAGCGGGCACCCCCCGTTGGATGCTGCGCCGCATGATACGGCGGCGTTGGGCCTTCAGGGTCGCGCGAACCGCCAGCAGACCCTTAGTTGCCTTCCTGGTGTTCAACGTCGTGCTATTAGCCACCCATCTGCCTTCGGTGGTGGACGGTTTGACCGCCTCTCAACTCGGCTCCTTCGCGGTCGATATGGCATGGTTGATCGCCGGACTGGTTTTCTGGTGGCCTATCCTCGGTCCCCTACCCGAACTCGACCCGATGCCGTACCCGGGCCGCATCGTCTACCTGATCGCCAACGTGTTCATTCCCACAGTGCCGGCCGCCTTCCTCACTTACGCCAAGTATCCGATCTACGCCCTGTACGAGCTAGCACCTCCCACGGGCGGACTCACAGTGGTGCAAGACCAACAGATCGCCGGAATGATAATGAAGATCGTAGGTGGGTTCATCGTGTTTGGCACCGCGTCCGTTTTGTTCTTCAAATGGGCCAGAGCCGAGGCGGAGGATGATCACACCTCGTCCCATTCCGGGTATGTAACCAGCCCCTCTCGTCTGAATACGCGTACCAAGTGACCCAGCCTCTCTTCCGCTGGCTCAACCCGCTCGCCGAATTGCTCGCGCAATATGTGGGCGACTTCTGCCACATTGCGCTCCCCATCCAGCAGCCGCCAGCTGGCGCTTCCGATCTCGTCTAGCCTAAGCCTGCGAGCGGCGAGCAAGTGAAGGAAACGGTCGAGCAGTACCCCTGGCATGCGGCCCGTCGGATGCGGCCGAACCACGACTACTCGGTCACCCTGCTCCTCCCAGCAAGCTACCCGCGCCGGCCGGATCTTTAGCAGATTGACGGCTTCTAGTTCTCTGAGCTTGCGCCGCTTGAACATCGCCTAACCATCCACTAATCGAACAGAAACAAAACCGCCTCCCGATGGGAGGCGGTTATCGTCGCAACTGTGAGAGTCACTCGATTCTCGTTGAGGGTAGACCACTTTGTCTCATCCTGCTGATCGGGACCCAGACCAGCATGTAAATGACCAGCGGATACGCGATGATGCTGAGCCACGGAACTGCCTCGAACCCGAACGTAAGGCTCTGGAAACTCTGGAGTGCCGGGTAGAAATCGGCACCGATTACCAGCAGAGCGAGCAGCACAGCCATCAACGACTCACCCGCGATGAACCCGGACGATATCAATACCCCGGTATTCTCCGCCCGCGTCCGTTCTTCCGCATTGGCACCCTGCCGGTCCAGACCGACATTGAATAGCCACCTGATCAGGCCGCCCACGAAGATGGCTGCAGTCGATTCGAAGGGAAGGTACATCCCGACCGCTACGAGCATCGGCGCAGGGGCCTTTATCAGGATCAATGCCATCGCGAGAAACATGCCCACGATCACCAATGGCCAGGCCATCTCCCCGGCGACTATCCCGTTCGCCATGAGGGCCATGAGGCCCGCCTGCGGCGCGGGGAGCTCTGCTGAACCGATCGTGTAGGCCCGGTCCAGTGCTATCAATGGAAACGTCAGAACGAAGGCCGCGAAGATGACACCGATGATCTCGCCGATCTGCATCTTGTAGGGCGTGCCACCCAATATGTGACCGACCTTGAGGTCCTGCATCATGTCGCCGGCGATGCCCGCAGCACAGCACACGACTCCGGCGACACCAAGCACTGCAGCCACACCGTGAACATCGGTCACACCGAGGAAGACCATCAACACCGCAGCTATCAGCAGCGCGCTGAGCGTCAGACCGGAGATGGGATTGTTGGAGCTGCCGATCAGTGCAACGAGGTACCCTGCGACGGCCGCGAACAGGAAGCCAATCACTACCATCACGAGCGTGAGGACGAGGGCACCTTTGAATGATTGCGCGAAGTGGTAGTACAGGAAGAACGTTGCGATCGCCATCGCGGCAATAGCCACGAAAATCTTCTTGAGATTCAGGTCGATCTCCGTCCGATCCGAACTGGCTTCGCTTCCACCCGAACCGATATGCTGTAAAGCCTTGCTTATCCCGGCCACCAAAGACTTACGCAGGTTGAACAACGTGTAGAACGCAGCCACGATCATTGTGCCGACCGCGAGCGGTCGGATCTGCCTGGACCAGACTTCCGTTGCCAACCCGATCATGCTGTCATCCGGCCCCACCGCCGCCGTCAAACCCGGATTCAAGAACAGCGCCAGCGGCACGAGCAACAGCCAGCCGGAGACCGCTCCGGCGAACAACACCGCCGAAATCTTGGTCCCCACAATGAAACCGACACCCATAAGCATGGGAGACGCGGCGGACGTGGACAGCAACATGCCGCCGCCGTATTCGAACCGACCCTGAAGGATGTCGATCTGGCTCCTGCCGAACGCGACGAAGCGTTGGGCGCTGTCCTGCACGTATTGGATGCCGTTCGAGTTCTTGAACAACTCCCAAACTGCCGCTACTCCCATGGCGCCGAACAGGAAGGAGGCACCGGTCTGACCACCTTGGCCTGCCTTCACGATTTCCGACGCCGCCAGGGCTTCGGGGAATGGCAGTTCGGCTTCAACGACAAGAGTCCGGCGCAGTACGATCACGAAGAGAACACCCAGAACGCCCCCGATCAGCATGATGGCTGTGCTCTGGAGATACTGCAGCTCGTCCCACGCTCCGCTGATCACGAACGCCGGTATCGTGAATATGGCGCCAGCCACCAGCGCCTCACCCACCGAGGCCGTGGTGCGCGCTATGTTCTCTTCAAGGATGGTGCCGCCGAAACCGCGCAGCGCGGCCATGGCCACTACCGCGGCGGGGAAGGTCGCCGCAACCGTCAGACCCGCAGTCATTCCCACATATGCGTTGGCGGCCCCGAGAGTGACCGCCATCAATACGCCGAGTCCAATGGCCTTGCCCGTGAGTTCGGGCATGCTCTTCGCTGCCGGGACGAACGGCTCAAACGGTTTGTTGTCCATATCTGTATCCCGGGGAAATGAGTTGGAGTTCGGCCCATTTTAGCCGCATACACGAATACCTGTCAAACGGGCGAGCAAAACCAGTGATGTCGAACAAATGGCCGAACTCGTTTCCAGCCCTCGTGTGGTGGCGCTCGACACCTTAGAATACGACTGGGAAGAGGAGGCAAAATGACGTTTGTGGCTACCCTGGAACCGAAATCGCTGTGGCATCACTTCGATCAGATACTCGCGATCCCGCGCGGGTCGAAGAATGAGGGCAGGATCCGGCAGCATGTCATCGAGATCGCCGAGCGTAACGGACTCCCGTACGAGGTAGATGGCGCGGGGAACGTATTGATCCGCAAACCGGGGACCCCGGGCCGCGAGAACGCGCCGATCACTATTCTCCAGGGCCATCTGGACATGGTGAACGAGAAGAACTCCGATGTGGAACACGACTTCGAGAAAGATCCCATCGAGCCACGGCACGATGGGGAGTACCTCACGGCCAGTGGGACCACATTGGGATCTGACAACGGGATCGGCGTAGCCGCTGCCCTCGCAGTCATGGAATCGACCGACGTCGGTCACGGACCGCTCGAGCTTTTGTTCACGATCGATGAAGAAACCGGACTGACGGGTGCGGCCGGTCTCGATGGCGCAATGCTTCGGGGCAGGCAGCTGATCAATATGGACTCCGAAGAAGAAGGTGCGCTTTATGTTGGCTGCGCCGGAGGAGCGGACTCGAGCCTGACCCTTCCACTTGCAACCAACGAGACCCCGGGCCGCTCGACGACCCTCAAGATCAGGCTTCACGGCCTGAAAGGCGGACATTCTGGGGTGGACATCCACCTGCAGCGCGGCAACGCCATCAAGCTGCTGGTGCGCGCGCTCCATGCGGTCGCCCGCAAGACTCCGTTTCACCTTGCGAGTCTGAAAGGCGGCAGCGCTCACAACGCCATCCCCCGGGAGGCCTTCGCGGAAATCGTGACTCAAGAGGCCGAGACCCTCACTGCCGCACTCAAGGCAGAGGTAGCCGGCATCGCGGACGAGTTCCGACCAGCGGAGCCGGATATGAAGCTTGACTTGGCAGACAGCGATACTCCGCCGCTGGTGTGGGATCAGCCGACGGCTGATACCGTGATGCGTCTGATCATAGGATTGCCCCACGGTGTGATGAGCATGAGCTACGACATCCCGGACTTGGTTGAGACCAGCACCAATCTGGCTACGGTGGTCCAGCGCGCCGGAGACCTGGTCATTGGAATGAGTAGCAGATCGTCGGTCGAATCCGCTCTTGTTGCGCTGCGGCAACGTATCAGGGTCATAGGCGAGTTGGCTGGAGCAGCCGTGGAGGAGGGTAACAGCTATCCTGGTTGGAAGCCGAATCTGGATTCGCACCTGCTTGAAGTGGTCAAGCGTCTGCACGTCAAAGTGTTGGGAGCGGAGCCCGAGATCAAGGCCATCCATGCGGGGTTGGAGTGCGGGCTGATTGGCGAAAAGGTCAGCGGGATGGACATGATCTCGATCGGTCCCCAGATCGAGTTCCCGCACTCACCTGATGAGCGGGTGAAGATCGACTCTGTAGGGAGGTTCTACGAACTGCTGACGGCGACGTTGGAGGATCTGGCGGGCAACCGCTGATTCTGCCGCACATTCATTGCCCTGCACGAGTACGGGCATGAAGGGACGGCGATCTAGTATGCTCTCGCCCGTGCCAGTAGCGTCGTCAGCCCGACATCGTCCAGGCTCTCGAGGGAGTCCACTTCGGTGGGAAGCGCCGCGTACAACCTCAGCTCGATGGGGCCGGCACGGGTGAACTGTACCACGGGCCGGTGCACTTTGCGACTGAGGTACTGGGAGGTCCGTCCGTGACTGACTATTTGAACCGTCCAGCGGGTGCCGGTGGAGTCCTCGATAGCCCGCATTCGTGCCCCCTAAATCACTTTCGTAAAACGGGTTGACGATTACAGCCAGCAGCTCTCATTGCAACAAAATCATGCATCAAAAATCTCTCACATTCCTGAAACGACTGCTAGATTCTCCCGGACCATCGGGATTCGAGACGGGTCCAGCACGAGTCTGGCGCGAGGAAGCGGGCTCCATTGCCGATGAGGTCTCGGCAGACGTCAGCGGCAACTCGGTCGCTGTACTGAGCCCCGCGGGGGCACCGCGCATCATGTTGGCCGGCCACATTGACGAGATCGGCCTGATGATCGTGCACGTCGATGACGATGGCTTTCTGTACTTCTCGACAATCGGGGGCTGGGATCCCCAGGTGCTGGTGGGACAGCGGGTACTCATCGCGGCGAGGAACCGACTGGTGGATGGCGTAGTCGGTAAACGTGCCGTTCATATGCTGGACGAAGAGGAAAGGGACCAAGTCTCGAAGGCAGCCGCCCTCTGGATAGACATTGGAGCCAAGTCGAAGAAGGATGCCTTGAGAAGGGTCAGGGTTGGAGATCCTGCAGTGGTCGCGGCGCCATCAATAGAGTTGCCCAACGCCCGATTGGTGTCCCGGAGTATCGACAATCGGATCGGCGCCTTCGTGGTACTGGAAGCTCTGCGTCGACTCACGCGACGGAGGCCCAGGGCAGCCGTATTTGCCGTAGCGACGAGCCAAGAGGAGATCTCCTGGACCGGCGGAGGTGCACGCACCAGCGCCACGCGCATCGATCCCGACGTGGCCCTGGTAGTTGACGTCACCCACGCCACAGATCATCCCAACGCCGACAAGAAGAAGTACGGCGATTTCAAGCTCGGCGGAGGTCCCATCATCTCGCGGGGCTCGGCAGCCAACCCCAGGGTGGTCGAGTTATTGATCGTGACCGCCGAGGAACAGAAGATCCCCTACACTCTGGCCGCAGCGCCCAGCGACACCGGAACCGACGCCGACGCCATCTACTCGGCTCGGCAGGGAATCGCAACGGGGTTGGTGTCGATACCTAATCGCTACATGCACAGCCCCAACGAGATGGTCGCCCTCGCCGACCTCGAGCGCGCAGCGCGCTTGCTCGCCGCTTTTGCCCGGAAGGTGACGGCCAGAACCGATTTCACCCCGCGTTGAACCTACCTATTAGTTTTCTCGTTCTCTTGGATGAACCCGTGGCCGAAGGCAAGGAATCGAGTTGATAGAGATGAGACGTATGTACCCAATTGACAAACAGTTACGCACAGACACCCTGGCTCTGCTGACCCTGGTATCGATCGGAATATTGGCTCCGCAAGCCCATGCCCAATCCGCCCAGGAGCGAATCTTGACGGACCTGCGTTACCTAGCCGCCGATGCCCGGGAGGGCCGCGGGGTGGGCACAACCGGGCTGGACTCGGCAGCCGCCTACGTGGCGCGGCGGTTCGAGGCCGCTGGATTGCAGCCCCCCGGGAACGACGGTTTTCTCCAGACCTTCACGATCGACCCCACAGCTCCTGCAGTGGCTCACTCCGGGTTGGGAGGTGCCGCCGTCAAGAATGTGGTGGGCCTCATCCCAGGACGCGGAGACCTGGCCGGTCAGGCGGTGGTGCTCGGTGCGCACTACGATCACCTCGGGCTGGGTGGGCCCGGCAGCCTGGACCCCGACAGCGTGGGCGTCGTGCACAATGGAGCCGATGACAACGCATCGGGCACGGTTGCACTAATCGAGACGGCCCGAATGCTCAACCGGCGATCCGCTCCGGCAATGCGTACCATCGTCTTCGTGGCGTTCACGGCGGAAGAGCTGGGGCTGATTGGATCGGATCACTACGTGAAGAACCCGAGCATCGCTAACGACTCGACCTATGCAATGTTGAATTTCGACATGGTGGGTCGGCTCAGGGACAACAAGCTGATCACCGGCGGCACCGGCTCCGCACCGGAGCTTCCGCAGCTGCTCGACTCGGTGAACGCCGGATACGGACTGACCCTCAGCGCGATGGAGGATCCCTGGGGCAGCAGCGACCACGCCTCGTTCTACGCGGCGGGGATCCCGGTGATTCACTTCCTCACGGACACACATGAGGACTACCACCGAACCACGGATGACTGGGACAAGATCAACGTGGCTGGCATCGAGCGTGTAGCGATGTACGCCGCTGACCTCACGTGGTCGTTCGCCACTCGCAGCACACCACTAACCTATGTTGATGTCCCGCAGCCGGTGATGGCCACCGCGGGCGGTAGTGGAGCATGGCTCGGCACGATCCCCGACATGAGCAGCTCACCGGGTGGAGTACGTCTCACGGGAGTTCGCGAAGGTGGCCCGGCTCAGGAGGCTGGCATCAGGGGTGGTGACATAATCGTTCAGATAGGCGATTTCGAGGTGAAGGACCTGTATGCAATGACTGAGGCCTTGGGTTCATTCAAGCCGGGTGACGTGGCTACCGTGACCGTAATGCGCGACGGAAAGCGCATCGACATGACGGTTACGTTTGGAAAGCGTGGCGGATAGGCCCACTCTGAATTCGGATGCAGTCGCTAGAGCGCTCCACGGCGCATTCTGTCGTGGAGCGTCCAGCGAAGAGCTGTTGGGACTGGCCGCCTCCAAGATGCACGCGGCAGGTCCTCCCTACGACGGCGTTCACATGTTCTCGGCGAGTCCGACGGGGAACCTCCGGCTCATTGCCGAGAGCGGACATTCCACCGATCCCGGTGCGCCCACGTCGAGCAGCGGAATGCGCCAGCAGGCTGTGATCGAGAAAACCAATCTCTACGTACCCCGTTTTGACCCGCTCGGTAATCATCCAGCGCAGAGAGGTGCCGCGCGCTCACTACTCGTTGTGCTGATTCGTCGCCACAATGAGGTACTGGGCGAGATCCAAATCGAGAGCGAGCTTCCTGATGGGTTCAACCTGGTGGAGCAGTCGGCCGTAGTGAGGGTCGCAAATGCGCTCGCCGTTCTCCTCTGACATCGAAGCGCGCGTGCAATCGGCTGGCAGAACCGACCGGATCGCACTGGGCGGAATTGAGATCGGGGTGCGCTACAGGGGCAGGGGGCCGGAAGTCGTGGTTCTACACGGGGGCCCGGGAGCGGACTTCACATCGCTGCTGCCCCAATTCGACTCGCTATCCCGCTCGAGGCGCCTCATGTACTACGACCAGCGCGGTGGCGGCCAGTCGCGAGTTTCCGGCGGCGCATCGCTGGATTGGCGGCAGCATATCGCCGACCTGACAAACCTGCTGGACCATTGGCAAATCCGCGCCGCTGACATCGTGGGGTACTCTTGGGGCGGGCTACTGGCTCTGCTGTTTGCCATTGCCCAGCGAGACCGCGTGGCAAGCCTAGCGCTCGTCTCTCCGGCGCCGGCTACGTCTCGCGGGCGCACCATCTTCCTGCAGCGCTGCGCAGCCCGCATGAACCATCCGTGGATAGTCAAGCAGCGTGTGCAGCTGGAAGGCTCCGGTCTGCGCCACACCGATCCGGCGGCATTCCGTCAAAGAGCCTTCGAGCTGTCGGTAGCTCCTTACTTCAACAACCCGGCAGACGCCGTTGGGCTTCGCCAATTCCGCGTATCCGCACGGGCTCGTGAGGCGGTTTGGCGGAGCCTCGGCCAATACGACATCACTGAGGACCTGCGCACCCTCGAACTGCCAGCTCTAGTCGTTCATGGACGCCATGACCCGATTCCGCTGGCGGCAGCGGAAGGTATTGCTGAGTCGCTGGACGCCCGATTCGAGCTATTGGAGAACTCCGGACACGTGCCATTCGTCGAAGAGCACGATCGGTTCGTGGCTATCCTGGACGAGTTCCTGCCGAGTGAACGGCCGTGAACCGGCCGAACCCGTACGAAATGACGTTTGGTGAGGCCATCGAGACGCGGTTTCCGTCCGTGCGCCAAGAGGCCCGGCTATCGCGGAAGGATGCCACAGACCCGGCCCAGTTCGCTTCACTCCCCACCGTGCAGCGCATTCTGACGGATATCGAGTCACCATCCTTGCTGGATGAACGTCCGGCGGCAGCAGCGGAGTACCTGATGCTCCTCTACTCGGCGTTCCGCTTCTGGGAGGGCGGGAAGGTGGTGTTGCAGGTCGACCGTGACGATTGGACCGAACCGGCCGCCGTGGGAGCACCGGAACTGCCTGAGATTCCGTCAGGTGCCTGCTATCTGCAGTTTCCCGAACACTGGTTCTGGGCTCAAATCGAGGAGACCGCTCCGCACGAGCCGCTCGACGGCATCTTCTTGGCTCGTTCGGCCGACGGCCGGCAGCTGGTCTTGGTTGCAGTATTGGGATTACGAGTCGAGAGAGGGGGCTTCAGCCAAGTGTCCTTGACGGTCGCATCCGTTGAGGCAGAGGAGGCCTTGGCCGGGGCAACTGCTCCCCTGTTCCCGCCGCTCATGGACGGTGGATCCGAGGCAGGATTCCGATCATTGGGTTCCGCGGCCGATCTGTTGCTACTGGCTCACCTCGCGTTGGTTCAGATCACGAAGTAGTTTGAGCCGCTGAGGAATGCCCGCTGGCAGAACGGCCAAGCAGTCATCAACCGGCGTGCTCGGGAGACTGAGCCGGCAAACCCCAAGGCAGTGAGGGAGGGGAAAGAGTGAAGGGTGCCAAGGTCCGCATCGGTCCGATTATATCGAGATTGAAGCAACAGTATCCGAAGGCGAAATGCTCGCTCACGCACCGCAACCCGCTCCAATTGCTGGTCGCGACGATTCTCAGCGCACAATGCACCGATGAACGGGTCAACATTGTCACCAAGGAGTTGTTTCGGAAATACAAGACGGCCCGCGACTACGCGAACGCCGATCCTCGCATGTTAGAACAGGAGATCAGGTCGACCGGCTTCTATCGCAACAAGACCAAGTCGATCATCTCGATGGCACAGGACCTGGTAGAGCAGCACGGAGGTGAGGTTCCTCAAACCATGGATGAGCTGGTTAGCCTCCACGGTGTGGGACGGAAAACGGCCAATGTCATTCTAGGAAATGCGTTCGGGATCGACGAGGGGATCGTGGTGGACACGCATGTCAAGCGAATTTCCAACCGATTGGCGCTCACCGACCAGAAGGATCCAGAGAAGATCGAGCAGGACCTGATGCAACTGATTCCCAAATCTGACTGGACGCTCTGGCCACATCTTCTCATACACCACGGGCGATCCATCTGTCAGGCGCGGGCACCCAAGTGCGAGCTGTGTACCATCAATTCGCTTTGCCCGGCCCGGTCGCCGTGAGTGAACAGATCCGGACATCCTGGAAATGAATGTGGGAATCGCCCCATGAAAATCGATTTCGCAGTCGTATGTGACTACGCCTTGATCGATCGCTATGGCAAGCTATCCGTGCTCGGCATCTTCCATCACATCTGGGTGAGTCAGTTCCCAACGGTACACCCGAGGCTCCATCTAGTGATACGTTTGAAAGGCGCACGCACCGAGATCGGCGAGCACAAAGTGCAAATCAGGCTCATCGATGCCGACCGTCGCGAGATCATCAACGGTGACGGCGAGGTCAATTTCTCCGAACCGCCTGCCGGAGTGCTCGAAGTCGAAGCGGGTGCGGTTCTCGTGTTTGACGTGCCGTTCGAGAAGGCAGGCAAGTATCAGTTCGAAATCGACGTCGATGAGGCGGTACGCACGGCTGTGCCGGTCACAGTATCACTGGGCCCCCGCGCTCAGTCACGTGAGATGACTGAGCCAAGCTGAGGATGTCCATATCCTCCGAGCCTCCCACACTGACGAACAGGCACTCCTTTTGGGCCGCTGGACGTAGGCATAGCTGGGTCATCCCGTGCCTGATTCTATGCGGCATTGCCCTGACATTCAACTTCAGCGGCTATCCACTGTTGGACCCGGACGAGGGCCGCAACGCGGAGGTAGCGCGCGAGATAGCGGTCAGCGGCAGCTTCGTTGTACCCCGGCTGAACGG
>Ga0209536_100005809_pt1 | contig 19073 bp, 23 predicted proteins | sample DeeMarSeWOR28_12_FD_187461 | JGI IMG/M metagenome (GOLD analysis project Ga0209536, IMG submission 187461) | Marine sediment microbial communities from White Oak River estuary, North Carolina - WOR-2-8_12 (SPAdes) (version 2) | ecosystem: Environmental > Aquatic > Marine > Intertidal zone >... | reverse complement strand
GTGGATCCGCTTCGCGGTCACCGATCGCGCGGCGAAGGTCAGAAAGGGAATAGCGCAGGTTGCTCAGGGCATCCCGGTCCGGCCAATCGGGCCAGAGCAGCCCGGCTAACGTCTCACGACGATGCGGCCGGTCCGCTTCTACGGCCAGATAAGCCAGCAATGCCCGCACCCTATTGGATTTGAAGCCCTTGACTGGTTGTCCATCCAGCGTCACTTGGAAGGTACCCATCAAGGAAATTGATAGATACGCCATACCCCTCCTCCCGAAATTTGAAGCAAGCCAGTATCTATAAACATTGTACACGAATGATGAAGTGATTCCAAGCGACACGAATCCTCCACGTTTACACCACGCTTGCACCACCTTGATTTTCTATACTGAATGTGTAACCAGTAAATTCTTTCTACACAAGGAGGTAGAGATGTCAGCAAATACACCCGTTGTCAATAGATGGACCAAGCGAATTCCATTCGCCCTGATCATCCTGGCAGTCGCATTGGCACTGAGTTACCTTACGATTGCCCCGTTTCCACCCCTTTCCTTGCATGCTTCCGCTCCCGCAAGTGTATCCAGCCTCCAACGCGGACAGGAAGCCTATGCCGCTCGATACACTGCTATGGCTCAGGCATTCGCCGCACAAGAGGCAGCCAGTGCCAACACGCAGCGTACCCGCGAGGCGGAAACCGCCCGCTACAACGCTATGGCCGTAGCCTTTGCAGCAAAAGAGGCTGCTGGGATCCAGCCTGGTTGGGATGCTTACACCGCGCGCTATACCGCTATGGCCGAAGCGTTCGCTGCGAAGGAAGCCGCCGCTATCCAGCGTGGTTGGGACGCCTATGCCGCCCGATATGCCGCCATGGGTAAACCGTTCACTACCGTCCAACGTGGTTGGGATGCTTACACCGCCAGATACACAGCCATGGCCGAAACTTATGCCGCGAAAGAAGCCGCCGCTATCCAGCGCGGATGGGATGCTTACGCAGCCCGACTTACTGCGATGGCAGAGATGGCCGAGCATCTGAAGTAATTCATAAAACTAAGCCACCCCACAGTAAAAAGTAGTCTTTAGGCAGATACTCTCACTGCCTAAAGACTCTTTCTATTTACCCTTCAGCTTACAGTTGCTGATTTTGCTTGCCTATTTTTTCGTTTTCTTGTATCCTCCAGCTATGTCCAAAAACCGCACGGTCTGGTCTTCCAAGCAGGGAGACTTGCGAAAAAAAGAAAATAAATCTACTCTAATAAAATCACTGCAGCCCCAGCAGCAGACCGTCTACCTGCATCGCGAATCAAAAGGACGCGGCGGAAAGGCTGTCTCGCTTGTCAAGAATTTGACTCTCACTCCAGCAGATATGAAATCCCTTGCCAAGAAACTCAAAGCCGTCTGCGGTAGCGGTGGAACTGTGAAAGACGGCGTCATTGAGATTCAGGGTGACCACCGCAAGAAAATTGCAGAAGCTTTGGAGAAGCTGGGTTATAAGGTAAAAATTGCTGGAGGCTAATATTCATGTCAGAAACCGATTCATCCTTGCGCCCTTTTGTAACCGCCGCCATCACAGCTCTGTTCGCTCCAGGAGACCGCGAGACCATCACCGAAATGTTGACAGAAGAGTGCAACGCTGAGCGCCTGTACACATCTAGCAAAGATTTGGTTGAACGCGTGCAATTGGCCGTGCTCAAGAGCAGCAACGGCGAAGTAGACAAGTTCCTGACTGCTGCAAAATTGGCCCAACTCGATTGGCGCGATGTGCTCATGGCTGCCGGGTTTGGAAATGATGTAGAAGCGCACTTGAAATGGGCAGGTGAATTAGGTAAGTAGTGTACAAAAGTCAATAGTAAAATAACAATACCAAAAGCAAACAAAAGGAGACAACATCATGCAAATATCTCGCGTTGAAGTTACTCCGACCCAGTTGCATCTTCGCATACCCTTCCGCACCGCGACACGCCTCGAAGCAATAAGGCAAATTGAGGTTATCTTTATCCGCGCCGAACTGGTGCGCAATTACGGGGATGCCTGGGGTTGCGCTGTACTAGACCCTTTGAGCGCTTCAACATTGGAACAGGTCAAGCAGGTTTGCCAGGATTGCGCTGACCGACTGCTGGACCTCAATCCTTTGAATACTCAATATGCCCTGGCTGAACTTTTCGGACTCGCAGCTGATTTTCCTGCCGTACAATGCGCCTTTGATATGCTCCTGCATGACCTGGTTGGTCTATCATCCGGGCTACCCCTTTACCAACTGCTGGGCGGCTACCGTGACCGCATCCAAATCTCCATCACACTCGGAATCGATGATGTGCCTGCCACCGTTGAAATGGCCCAGAAGCGTGCCAGTGATGGTTTTCGCATCCTCAAGCTCAAGGGCGGGTTGGATCCGGAACTGGATGTACACCGGGTACGGGCTGTAAAACGCGCTCTCCCCAATCTAATCATACGATTGGATGCTGACCAAGGGTATAGTGTCGAAACAGCCTTGGATGTTGCGCGCGCGCTGGATGGAAAACTCGAATTCCTGGAACAGCCCACTCCGGCCAGCGACCTTTCTGCACTTCATCAAGTGACCGAAAACAGCCCCATCCCAATCTTGGCGGACGAGAGTCTGCGTGGACCAGCTTCTGCATTGGAGATTGCCAACAAGCGTGCCGCGCATGGGGTCAGCACCAAGCTGGCATCCTGCGGTGGTCTGGACTGCGCCCGCCGGATCGACACAATCGCACGCGCAGGGCAACTCTCCACCATGGTCGGCTGTCTGAACGAACCAGCATTGCTCATCGCTGCCGGATTGGCGTTTGCCCTCAGCAGCCCAAATGTCCACTATGGCGACCTGGACGGCCATATCGACCTGGAAAACGACCCGACTGTGCCCAGTTTTCAGCTTGAAGATGGCTGGCTAATCGCCACCGAATCTCCGGGTTTGGGATGCATGGTGGATTTATAGGAGAACTTCAACAATGAACAATGAAACAAGCGTTGACCAATCCATCCAAGCTGAGCTTAACGCCGAAATTGAAATCACTGTCAGTGAAACCGAAACCGCCGTTCACCTGGGCAGCGGTTCTATAGCAGTCTACGCCACGCCAGCGTTAGTCGCGTTGATGGAGAATGCTGCCGTTTGCGCACTGGAAGGATATTTGCCTGAAGGTCAAACCACTGTCGGCGGGCAGATCGATGTGCGCCATCTGGCTGCCACACCGGTTGGGATGAAAGTACGCGCCCTCGCGGAATTGGTTGAAGTAAGCGGACGCAAGCTCACTTTCACCATCCAGGCCTGGGATGAGGTTGAGCAAATCGGAGAGGCTCGCCATGTCCGCTTTTTGATCGATACCAAGAAATTCACAGCCAAGGTTGGAGAGAAGAAGTAGTAACCAGTACTGTAGGTTAGTTGTACAGGTGCGTTAACGTCTGCTTAATGTAAGGCCAGTAGAATGGGGACTATCGTGGATTGCCAATATCCCAGAGAATCAAAAATATAGAGGTACCTGTGGAATCAATTGAAGGTTTAATGAACAACACCCGTATGTTCATACTAGGACAGCCTGTCCTATTTGTAATTGTGATGGGGCTGCTGATCGCCATCGTATCTGTTGTGGGAGAAGTTGTGACTTACTGGATCGCCCGCCTGGGAGGTCGTCCGCTGGTCGAACGTCTGGTTGTCCGTGGCTGGCTGCGGGGCGATTTGAGGCGCGCACAACGAACGGAAGATATGTTCGCGCGCTGGGGCCTGCGCTTAGTCATTTTTGGGCGCATCTTCCCGGGTGTTCGCACCCTGGTCAGTATCCCGGCCGGGTTGACACGCATGAACTTCGGTTTATTCGTAGGCGCGGCTTTCAGCGGCGCTTATATCTGGAATACGTTGTTGGTGGGGGTTGGATATGCGCTGGGATTTAAGGTCACACTATTAGGTGTCTCCATCTTGGGGTGAAAAGATTAATATTTAACGCGCACGGGAGCCAGCCGCAGGAGCACTGCCCGGTGATCTGAATGCGGCTGCCCCGGCGTTTCCAGGTGACGCGCTTCCAGCACTTTCCAATGGTTCTCCCTGGCTTTTAGAAAGATATAATCCAGCCGGTCACGTCTGAAGGGTCGTCCCCATGGCCAGCACAGCTCGTGCGTTGTGCCATCAGCAAACGGATTGAGTTGACGGAATGTATCCAGCCATTTTTGCTGTAAACTTTTGATCTGCTGCGAACGTTCCACGGCGTTGAAATCCCCGCCCACCAGTGCTGTCATTCCCCTGGAAACATCCCCTACCCAATCGCTCAGTTTTGCGGCCTGTTCGGAATTTTGTTTCCCGGTCAACCCCAGATGTACCGAAAAGGCCAGCAAGTTTCCGCACGGAGAATTGACCTGTGTGCCCAGCGCCAGACGACGCGAAAAACGATTGTCACCCGAGCTGAGTTGTCGCAGGACGGGTTGGCTTAACGGATGACGGCTGAAAACAGCCAGTCCTTCTTCAAAACCTATGCCGCCCAAATGCCCGTTCGCTCGCGAATAAACGTAAGCCATCCCCAGCCTTTGCGCCAGCCATTGATCGACCCAAAAGTGTGCCGTGCGCGCTACTTCTTGCAAAAGCAGGACATCGGCTTGATGCTCCTCGACCAGGCGCGCAAAGGCTTCCAAACGCTCAATCACCCGGCGATGCTGCGGCCAGTCGTGCCACAGGTTGGCGCTGATGACCGTCAGTCCCTGACACTCCTTCGCCTGTGAAATCCGCGCGGGCATCACCTGGACTGATACCCTGCCCGGCACTTCCATAACCCCCGCCACCCGACGCGCCAGCGGATACAATATCCGTAATCCGGGTAAAGATAATAACTTTCGCAATATACGATAGAAACCTGTACGCCGTCTCTCTGTCGCCCCTACCCCCTCTATATGAATTTCTTGCATTTCTAACAATTTACTCTCCAGTTACTATATTGAATTACAGTGCGCTATTCTACTTGAGATCATAGCAGCTGGAGAGTATTCTTATGATTTTATAATGCCCCGATCACAAATTGCACTTCCTACATCGGCATAAAAAAGCATTCAGTGACCGTGAAGGATTTATTACTTTCCTTTTCGAAAACCAGCAAAGAAGCCGGGCACCACCACTTTGGGAAAATATGGCCAGGTGAAAACTATTGCGCTGATAAGAAAAATGATTATGGTCCAACCAGCCCGCGGCACATCACGCAGAGCCACAAAGATGAACCAACCATAGATTGGCGCCTGGAATAACATGCCGGACGAATGCGGAATGCCGCACTGCCACCAGAAATATAAGCACCACAGCAATACATATCCACCCGCCAGCCAAATATTCACAAAACCTGCCTGCAGCAGGTAGACCAACAGCCCGACCGAGACAGCCATATCCACTTCCAGGTCATGATCACCGATCCAGGTGCGATATTGCACCCGGCTGCGACGTGCGATACGCCCATCAACCATATCGCCTGCCCAATCCACGATCATCATCCAGGCCACCAATGGCAAACCAGCTGCACCCTGGAGGATCCCCACCCCTACGATACAGACCGCAATCAATACGCGCGCGGAGGTGATCAAATCGGCAACTTGCTTGGCAACGATCATAGGAACCTCCTTCCGCTCTACTTACATTATAGAGAGATTATTGTTGCAAGTCAAAATAGTATTTAGTTCATACGAGAGTTTTCCTGTATACTTGAATAACATCCCCATCTGTTTTCATAAGGAACATCCATGACCAACCCCCACCTCCCCCTTGACCAAAAAATTGTCGGCGACATCTACACCAGTTCTGAAGCGATGGACAATCTCTCACGTCTATGTGATGACTTTGGCTCCCGCTTTGGTGGCACCGAGGGCGAACGCCTTGCAGCTGAATTCATCCAGGCCAAGTTCGAAGAATACGGGCTGACAAACGTTCAAATGGAACCCATCGAATACCTGGGCTGGACGCGTGGCAAAGCCAGCCTGGAGATTGTCAGCCCCACCCAGAAAAGCATCCCCTGCATCAGTCTGCCGCACTCCCCCCCGGTCGATATGGAAGCCGTCATCATTGATATGGAAGATGGCGCACCCGACGATTTCGACTCACGGGCAAATGAGATCAAGGGCAAGATCGTGATGACCACCAGCGTATTCGAGCCAAAGGACACCAAACGCTGGGTGCATCGCAACGAAAAATACGGACGCAGCCTGCTGGCCGGTGCATCTGGCTTTATCTTCGTCAATCACTATCCCGGTTACGGCCCTGCCACAGGCGGCATCAGCCTGCTGGGAAAGGCTGGTCCTATTCCCGGCCTGTCCATTGCGAAAGAAGATGGCGAATTTATTAAACGTTTGATCGCACGTAAAGGCCCAGTCACCGTGCGGGTCAAAACCAACGATTCTCTTGCTCCAGCTACATCTTGGAACATCGTTGGCGAGTTGCCCGGTAACCAGCATCACGAAGAAATCATTCTGCTCGGCTCCCACTACGACGGGCACGATATCTCACAAGGCGCGGTCGATCCGGCATCCGGTGTGGCAGCCGTGTTGGAAGCCGCCCGTGTCCTCGCTAAACATGCAGCCCCACTTCCGCGCACCCTGCGCTTTGTGGCCTGGGGCGTCGAAGAGATCGGCCTGCTGGGTTCCAAAGCCTACGTTAAGGCCCATACCGATGAACTCAAGAACATCCGCTTCTATCTCAACATGGACGCTGCCGGTGGCGACATGCCCAAAGACATCAACCTGCACGCCTGGCCTGAACTGGGCGAAACCTTTTCGCGCTATCAAAAAGAGATGGCTCTCGACTTCACCATTGGACAAAACTTCCATGATGCATCTGACCACTACCCATTCCTGCTGGAAGGCGCCATCACGGGCGGCATCGAAGCCGTGCGTGCTAGCCGCTCCGGTCGCGGTTATGGTCACACCTGGTACGACACGCTGGACAAAGTAAATCAGACCAACGTGCGCGACGCCGCATCCTTAGCTGCGAGATTGGCCCTGCGCATCGCATCCGAAGACGATTGGCCTGCTGTCCCTCGGGGCAAAGATACCGTTACCGAACTGCTTATTCAACCGGAACGAGTAGAACTTTACAAACATCGCCAGCGAATTATCGAATATTTTGAGAAAGCATGACAAAGAAACCCCCAATCTGGGCTTTGTTTAGGGAGAACCCTATAGAATCAATGTCCCAATTGAGAAATAAAGGGGTAAAATAGGAGCATGCCCGACCAACAAGGTTACGTTCTGGTAGTAGACGATATACCCGATATCCTGAAGTTATTGGATGCAACTCTGCAATTCAAAGGATATCGGGTGGTCACAGCCCGTGATGGACAGGAAGCCATAGAGGCCATTCAGCAGGAACAGCCTGCTTTGATAATTGCCGATATCCTGATGCCCAGAATGGACGGATTTAGTCTCCTGCATCGGATTCGCTTAGACCCTGAAACCCGAGCCATACCTGTCGTTTTTCTCTCTGCCACGTACGTTGCAGAAGAAGACAAAGATTTTGCTCGCGCCCTGGGTGTAACCCGCTTTATAGAGAAGCCAGTTGATTGGGATAAATTTTTGCCAATTATTTCGGATATCCTGTCAAAAGGTGCGCCTGTAACACCCACATCTCTCAATGAATTCGAATTCTATAACAGGTATCGCAAACGGCTCGAAATAAAATTAAAACAAAAGATGACACAGATCGCGCGCGATGAACATGTATTGAAAACCCTTTCAGAAGCAGAGAAACCCACCTTTGAGTCTACGCTTCAACAGGCTGTTAAAGAACGAGATGAGATACAGCTCATTCTCGGTCGGGTTCGCGAGCGACTTGAAAAATTCCCAGATCCGAACACGTCTGAATAACATACAAATAACCAACTTTAAATCCCGCTCAAATGAGCGGGATTTTCATGATTGTAATTCGATGCAATTTGTCATATTATATTAGTAGAATCGCAATAATTTTTTTCTTTTTATTTTTGGGATGAAAAACCGCCTCCAACTGGATGGAGGTGTTTGCTTCCGTCTAAAGAAAGGATTCGTGCCATGACCACTCCCACCATTCTCGACCCTCCTCCACCCAACGTCCAGGCCGACTTGGATTCCCTGTCCGCGGCGCTGGGTAACCACGTTCCTGCCAAATCAGACAACAACCTGCTCGTCGCCACCTGGAACATCCGTGCTTACTCATCCCTCACTCGCAAATGGACGGCCAGTTCCAGCGATAGCCCCAAACGCGACCTGCGCGGGCTACGCGCCATTATTGAGGTACTCGCCCGCTTTGACGTGATCGCCATCCAGGAAGTCAAAGGCAACCTGCGCGCCTTGCGCGATACGCTCCGCTTCCTGGGCGACGACTGGTCTTTCTTAATGACTGACGTCAACACCAGCGGTGAGGGTAATGATGAACGCCTGGCTTTCCTCTTCGACCGCTCGCGCATCAAACCCTCTGGCCTTGCCTGCGAACTGGTTGTACCTCATGAACGTCAGGATCTTATTGGTAATAGTGCACTGGAAGATCAGTTCGCACGCACACCCTACGCAGTTAGTTTCGCACGTGAAAAAACCACCTTTATTCTCGTCACTTTGCACGTGCTCTTTGGCGACCGCGAAAAAGACCGTCTGGCTGAATTACAGGAAATCGCTGACTGGATGCGAGACTGGGCTAGAAGATCAAACCGCTACCATCACAACTTGCTAGTGCTCGGCGATTTCAACATCGATCGTCAAGGCAGTGATGGTTATGAGGCCTTCACATCTACCGGTCTCTCGGTTCCGGATGTGCTCATCAACCAGCCGCGCACAGTTTTCGACGATCCTGGTGACCCCAGTGACGACAGCTTCTACGACCAGATTGCCTGGTTCCAGACCGGCTCGCGCAAGTTGATCGACATGCCCGTCCGCGCTGGAGGCAGTTTCGATTTCATGCCTCACGTCTACACCGACACAAATCTGTCGCGCAAGTCTATTTCCTATCGCCTTTCCGACCATCTGCCTCTATGGGTTGAGTTTGGAATTTAGGATACTATTCCCCCGGTAGAACAAAGAGTAAAATCATTAGCCCACCAATTACAATACCCCATTGGCTGGGAATACAAATACTGACTTATAATAGTATTCGCAAATGTGCAATTCATCACTAACTTCATTGAAAAGGAGCCTTATGAAGCCAAAGCATCATATACTCATTGCAAGTATTGCCTGTCTCAGCCTCATCCTGGCCTGCAGCCTGGTCTCAGCTCCAACCAGCCCGCCCGCCCCGGTAGACGAACCAGCCGCCCCTTCTCCAGAACCGCAACCCGCAGCCAGCAACACTCCCCGGCCTACTGAACCACCTCAGCCGACCAGCACTACGGAACCACCCACTCTTCCACCTCCCACGGAAACCCCATCCTGTTACAAGTGGGATCAAATAACACTCGATATGGCCGGTGAAATCGTCTGTGTATACGGGGTTGCATTCTCGCATCAAGGCCAAAGCCGCATCGACTTTTCACCCGAAAAGAATTCCTTCTTCCTGATCGATGGGACTTACTACTATCCCAACCTCTCTGAGGGTGCCTGCGTCGTTGCTGAAGAAGAAGTCGAAATCTTCGACAACAAAATCCCGTTCATGACCATCAACGGTGACTTATACAAATGCGAACCCTGGATGATAGAATAATATTCTACAAAGGATACTGACATGCAAAAATGGGAATATCTTGCGTTTGCTCGAGTAGGCGGAACCTGGACGGATGATAAATACGATGGCCGTAATCCACAGGAAAAATTATCCGATTATGGTGTGGAAGGCTGGGAACTGGTTTCGGTCTGTTATGATTCGTCTGGATATAATTATTATCTCAAACGACCTGTTGTTGCGAAGAAAAAAGCAGTAACGAAGAAAGCAAAGCCAAAAACAAAAAGTAAATCAACCAAGAATAAATAACTTCCGCACATCTAAAGACTCACATGCTATAATAAAATTATGACAACACCCACTCCTGAATTACCTGAACCTGAACTGACTGCAGAAGAGGAAGCCGTTCAACGCGAAGCTGAGCGACAACAGCGCACAACCACAATTGTAGCAACGATTATTATTGTTGTATTTCTTGGACTATTGAGTGCAGGCATCTTCTACCTGTTCCGCCCTGAAACACCTGTGGATCAAGTTGAGCGCATTAGGGACATCTTTATCATTGTCTTGGCACTAGTCTCTCTGTTAATTAGCACCGCATTGATTATCTTGATAATACAATTCGCCAGCCTGATCAACCTGTTGCAGAACGAAGTGCGTCCTATCCTGGAATCCACCAACGAAACGGTCAACCACTTACGTGGCACGACTGAATTTCTGGGTGAGAATGTGGTCGAACCGGTCATCAAGCTGAATGGCTACCTAGCCGGTATGCAACGTATGTTAGAATTACTAGGCGTAAAGAAAAAGTAAATAAAAAAATTATCCCAAGGAAAGGAGATAAATATTATGTCTGATAGAGATGAATTTGGAGCATTCCTGGTAGGGTTCCTGGTCGGTGGTCTCACCGGCGCAGTGGTGGCACTACTGATGGCTCCGCAATCTGGCGAGGAGACTCGTGCCATTATCAAGGATAAGAGCATCGAGCTGCGCGACAAAGCCCAGGTGACCGCCGAAGAAGCGCTTGCCAAAGCTGAAGCAAGTGCCGCCGAGGCCCGCGCCCGCGCCGACGAACTGGCCAAGCAACTCAAAGAGCGCGGCACAGAAGTCGTCAGCACTGCCAAAACCAAAGGACAGGAAGCCGTCGATAGCGTCAAGAAGGCTACCTCCCGCAAAAAGGGTGGCACCGAAGAGGGTGGCGCCGAAGAGGCTGCTGCTTAGCCTTAGCAACTTTACAGCAAGTAAGGGTTTGACCGGTTTTGGTCAAACCCTTGTTTTATTCCCATGAGGCCTCTCGCTCGTATCTTGCAGGCATTCTTTCATATACTCTATCATCCCTTGGCCTGGGCCTATGATTTAGTCGCGTGGACAGTTTCCCTTGGCCGCTGGAAAGACTGGATCGAAAGCGTGATTCCGTTCATCGAAGGGAAACGCGTGCTGGAGCTCGGTCACGGTCCTGGTCATTTGCAACGCATCCTGCTCGCCCGCGGTTTGTATCATCCCCGCAGGGGGCTGATCTTTGGACTGGATGAATCGCGTCAAATGGGGAATCTCGTTAAAAAACGCCTACTTCAAGGTGGCTATACGCAAATTAAACTAGTTCGCGGGTTGGGAGAGTGTTTGCCCTTCCCCGCCAATGCCTTTGATACCGTTGTTGCCACCTTTCCAGCCGAATACATATTCGACCCACAGGCTCTGCTCGAGGTGAGCAGAACGCTGACAAACGGTGGCAGGTTCATCGTCCTGCCGGTTGCGTGGATCACAGGCAAAGGGGTCCTCGATAAGTTCTTTGCCTGGCTGTTCCGTTTCACCGGGCAGGCTCCCTCCGATCCACTTGAAGAAGTAAGTTCCAGGCTAAAAAAACCTTTCCTCAAGGCAGGATTCCAGGTGGAAATTCAGCTGATTGAAGTAAAATCAAGTTTGTTGTTAATTTTGATCGCAGAGAAAAAAAATTTATGAAGCCGTTTTTCAGCAAACAGTTACTTGGTCAATCTACGTTACTCCTCTTTGGCATGCTATTCTTCGCCATCGGTTCAGGGATGACCATGCGTCAGCGCACGCTGGAGAAACAGGGTGTCGAAGCGCCTGGCATGGTAGTGGGCCTGCAAGAAAACTACGACAGCGATGGCAGCACCTATGCACCAGTAGTGCAGTTCAGAACCAATAGCGGGCAAAGTGTTGAATTCGTTTCATCCTATTCGTCCAGCCCTCCGGCTTACAATTTGGGAGAGAGCGTAACGGTAGTTTACCCACCCGACAACCCCAATAACGCTATCATCAAAGGCGACGGGCAATTTTTGCACATCATTTTCATGCTGCTCGGCGGGATTGTTGCGGTGGTTGGGTTTTACCTGATTTTCTCGGCCTTACGCGCCGCAGCCATTGTCAGCCCAGAGGAATAATGCGTCCCCTCGAAATTCTAATTCCAGTTACGCTCGCCCTCTACATTCTATGGCCCTTCTTCACCGGCAGGGAAAATCTGCGTCTGGTTACTTTGATTCCCATCCTTACCGCCGCGTTGATTGGCGCGCACCTGCTGATCGAAGGTTATCGTTGGCAAATGATTCCATTGTATGCTCTGGCCGGGATCATCCTGTTGACCGCATTACCCGAATTGTCCCGACCTGCGACTGGAGAATTCAGACGCTTGAGTTGGGCTGCAGCGGGTCTGCTCGGAACCCTGATCCTGCTGGCCGCTTCGACGGCGCTGCCCGTGCTGCTACCTGTTCCCAATGTATCCACACCCAGCGGACCGTACCCGGTCGGCACACAGACATTCGTCCTGACCGATGAATCGCGCCGAGAATTGTATTCCCGGTTAGACGAGCCGCGCAAATTCATGCTCCAGGTCTGGTATCCTGCCAATCCCAACTCTGACACATCGCATGCCCCCTGGATGAACGATGCGCCTATCTTTGCACGTGAAATTGCAAAATTCTTCGAATTGCCAGAATTCTTCCTTGACCATCTGGAGCTAGTTCAAACGCCCGCCTATCAAAACGCCCAGCTTAAGCCATCCAACAGTGCTTACCCGGTGGTCATCTTCTCGCACGGTTGGAGCGGATTTGCCGCGCAGAACACCGGTCAGGCGCTAGAACTTGCCAGCCGTGGATACATTGTAGCTGCCGTCCAACACACTTATGGCGCGATTGTGACCATCTTTCCAGATGGTGAGATTGCCTACAACAACCCCAATGCGCTGCCTGACGATGTTCCCGAAAATGAATATGACCAAGCTGCCCATATTTTAGCGGAGCAATGGGCTAGCGATATTGGCTTCGCGCTTGATTTTTTTGAAGAAGAAAGCACAGACCCGGACAGTCAATTTTTTACCACGATTGACCTGGAGGCTGTCGGCGTATTCGGCCACTCAACCGGCGGCGGGGCAGCTATCCAGTTCTGCGGCACAGACTCGCGCTGCAAGTCCGTACTGGGTATGGACCCGTTCATGACCCCGGTCTCAGAACAGGTGCTAGAAAATGGCATACCCCAACCGGCCTTCTTCATGTTCAGCCAGGCCTGGGTAGACATAGTCGATAGCAAAAACAACCGCCTGTTCAAACGGTTCTACGCGAATCTTGATCCATCCACGCGCGTGATCGGCATTCAGGGCACTACGCACTACGATTTCAGCGACTTGCCCATGCTCTCACCCATTGCTTCACGATTGGGGTTGAAAGGGCCGCTCAATGGAGAGCGTGTGATCGAAATTACCAACGCGTACTTGATTGACTTCTTTAACCTGACATTAAAAGGACAGCCCACCGACTTATTCGATGGGCCGTCAATATTCCAAGAAGTAATCAATATACATTAATCGATGTTCGGGATGCAGTTGAACTGCATCCCGAACTACTGTTTACCTTCCACTTTCAACCTTCTCCTCCACCATTTCCACAAAGCGGCGCGCGTATAACGGCGCATCCAGCGGCCAGCGGGATGTGATCAGATTCCTGTCTTGCAAAATGAACGGCCATATCATCAGGAAACCGTTTTTGAAGTTCTTCGGATCTTTCAACACCTCCCGCACTTCATCGGCCACGTAACATTCGTATGTGCGGTAGCGTTTTCCCAATAACCAGAAGGTGAGGGCGTAGCCTGAGAACTCCAAATCTTTGGTCAGCGCCGTAACCCTGTAATTCCACAACACGCTTTTGCCTGTTTCAGGGTCAACAGCCCGTGCCAGCACCAACATGCCATGACAGATCGACCCGATTACCTTATCCTGCTTAAAGAACTCCACTATTTTCTCTTGCAGCACTTCGTTTTCCAGATATTGCTTCATTCCTGGTGCATGACCACCCGTCAGTGAGACCGCATCAAAATCGTCCACGTTTATGTCGGCATATTTGATTGGGTTTTGAAACTCGGGCGAGGCGGCCATCTTTCTGTAGTTAGACAGTCCGCGTGGACCAGCACCCAGCGGTCCTAAAATTGGCCCCCTCAGCAAGCGCGGATCGCAGGCAGCCACATCTCCATTCTCGGTGGCAAAGGTCACCTTCCAGTTGCGATCAGTGCAGTACTTCCACGGGAAAGAAGACTCTGAAGGATCAAAATCGTTATCGGGCAGGGGGATCAAAATATGCAGCTGGCTCATTTCATCTCCATATTTGTGCTTTTTTTATACTCTATTTGTATAATGGATTATATTCGATGTGACCAACTCTCAGCTATCGTGTTAAAACCAAAAAGATGAATTTTAGCAACGAACGCTACATTGCACTTCGAGAAATTTTCAAAGACCAGCGTCTGCCGCTGGCTTTCGTGGACTTAGACGCCTTTGATACCAACGTGGTGTATGCAGCCGGGAATGCGCGCGATATGGGGAAAACCATCCGCCTGGGCAGCAAGTCCATTCGTTGCGAACCATTGATGAAACGGATTTTGGATACCAGCAATGTCTACCGAGGATTTCTAACCTATACCGTTGAAGAGACAAAATTCTTAGCAGACAAAGGCCACGATAACTTCATCGTCGCTTATCCAACCGTTCAACCAACCGATATCGAGCTTCTTATCCGCCTCGCGCGGGATGGGAAATCTGCTTCCGTGATGGTCGACTCCATCCAGCACTTGACGGTTCTCTCCGCTGCTGGCGAAGGGGCTGGCGTTACCCTGTCGGCATGTCTCGAAGTGGATTTGTCCTATCGCCCGCTAGGCACAGACAGAATCCATCTCGGTCTGCGGCGCAGCCCTATCCGCACCTCTGAACAGGCGCTTGATCTGGCCCACCAAGCGGATTCCCTCAAAGGCGTGCGGATCGATTGTTTAATGGGTTATGAAGGTCACATTGCTGGCGTAAACGATGATGTGCCCGGACAGGCGTTCCACAACTTCGTCATGCGTACCCTGAAAAAAGCATCGGTAAAGGAGTTGACCTCGAGACGGCAGGCAGTTGTCCGGTCGCTGAAAGAAGCGGGAGTAGAGTTAAGATTAGTCAACGGTGGCGGGTCAGGCAGTCTGCTGTCTACGCTTGCAGATGAATCCGTCACCGAAGTCACGGTTGGATCGGGATTTTACGCTTCGGGTTTATTCCATCATTTCAAAGAAGTTAAATACCGGCCATCCGCGTTTTTTGCATTGCAGGTAGTGCGCGTACCGAAAGCGAGGATGATCACCTGCCAGGGCGGCGGGTACATTGCATCTGGTCCAACTGAGACCAGCAAAGCCCCTCTGCCCGTGATGCCCGTTGGTATGGATTACCTGCCGTTGGAAGGCGCGGGCGAAGTGCAGACCCCGTTGCGACTGGGGGAAGGCACGCCCGAAATTGCGTTAGGCGATCCAATCTTTTTCCAGCACGCTAAAGCTGGTGAGTTGTGCGAACGGTTCAATGAGTTGTATCTGCTGCAGGGTGAGAAGATTGTAGATGTTGTGAAGACGTACCGTGGTGAAGGAATGAATTTTTTGTAACACCAAAGGAGAATACAATATGAAAAGAACGGTCAAACACGTCAGTTATTCGTTCGGTAACTTTGCGAACACCATTGCGTATCAGGTGTTTAGCAATCGCATACAGTTTTACTATGTTGACATTTTAGGGCTCAGCGCAGCTACCGCAGGTGTTTTATGGGCAATTTATGGCCTGTGGAACGCAGTCAACGATCCTTTGATGGGGCAGGTATCTGACCGTACTCGTTCACGCTTCGGGCGGCGTGTTCCATATGTAGCGTTTGGGGCTATCCCGCTTGGATTATCCTTCTTCTTCTTGTGGACTCCGCCCACGCAAAGCCCCTGGATATTGGCGGCGTATTTCCTGATGATCCTGTTCATCTTTGATACGCTCTACAGCCTGACAATCATCGCCTATAACGCACTCTTTCCCGAAATTGCTCCCACAGTCCGCGACCGCGTTGATCTTTCGGCAGTCCGTGAAATTCTGGCGACAATTGCTTTGCTCTTATCATACATTCTGGCTCCTATTATTGCCGAGGAAGTCGGATACATCACAATGGGCGCCATCATGGGATCCCTGATCGCCGCAGGCTACCTGATCGCCATGATCGGCGTCAAAGAAATACCAATTGATGAAACGAAAGAAGAAAATCTTGGATTAGGCGCTTCGCTCAAGATGGTACTCTCCAGCATCCCCTTCCGCTGGTTCCTAGGCGCAAACATCGCCAAGGATTATATCTGGTTAGTGCTGGGTGCTATGCTGCCATTCTGGCGCAAATACGCGTTAGGGATTCAGGCACCCGTGGATGTATTTGGCATGGAATTAGGCGCTGGCGATGCCGAAGCCGTACTGCTCGGCCTGGCAATTGTCCTGGCCATCCCATTCCTGCTGATCTGGAAACCTATTATTCTCAGGCTTGGCTATCGTCGCACCTGGATCATCGCTTCGTTGGTCTTTATCCCCGGCCTGGCGATGATGGGAGTCGCCAACAACTTTTATACCGGCCTGGCAGGCACCTTACTGGTCGCACCCGGGTTGGCCGGTTCGATGATCATGCCCTTCCCGGTCATCTCCGAAGTAATCGATGACGATGCCAAGAAACACGGTTTCCGCCGCGAGGGATTGTTCTTTGGCATGAACGGCGGCATTACCAAACTGGCCTTCTCGGCGCAAGGTGTGCTGTTTGCATCAGTCATGTCCGCCGCCGGATACGTGGCTGGCGAAGCCGTGCAGCCCGCCAGCGCGATCACTGGCATCCGCTTTATGATCAGCGGCACAGCCATTATCGCCAGTTTGATCATTGCCATTTGCATGTGGAAGTATCCGTTAGGACGAGACTTTCACACCTAATGTGTAAGGGTACCCACCATGGTTTTCAATGCTGTCTGCGAAAATCCAAACGGGTTGCCCCTACTCTGAAAGACAAAAGGAGAATACATATGAACGAGGAATCCAAACTCACCTGGCTCAAACGTGTACTTATTTTCAAAATGTTGGTCGTCCTGCTGATGTGGGGTTTGCCGACCTGGATCGCGCCCGAATCTGTGCTCAAACTCTTCGGCGAGACTCTGCCAGACCCGCCCTTTTACATGCGTATCTTCGGAGCCACACAAATCGGCCTGGTATATCTATACTGGCTGGCCTATCACAACCCGGTCAAGAACCGCGATATGATCCGCTACGCGGTAGTTGACAATACTGTCGCCTTCCTGACCATAATGGGCTACGCATTCACGGTCGGCATCACCAATCCTACTGTGTGGGTTTCGGCTGGGCTGGTGCTGTTCTTTGCCATCGCCTTTTACATGCTAACGCCCAATGCCACTTAGCCGCAGAGCCACAGAGAGCACGGAGAAATTAAAAAGCTCTGCGCTCACTATGTTCTCAGCAGTAAATTCCCATGTTAGAAAAAGCCATCACCTACGCCCGCGCCAACCGCCAATCGCACCTGTATCAATTGCAAGATTGGCTGCGCATCCCCAGCATTTCCACCCTGCCCGAACACAAAGACGATGTTCGCAAAGCAGCCCAATTCGCCGCTGACCAATTATCTGAGATGGGCTTCCACCGGGTGGACGTTGACGACACCCCCGGCCACCCCATCGTCTACGCCGAAAACATCGGACTCGACACTCCGACCCTGCTTATCTACGGTCATTTCGACGTTCAGCCTGTTGACCCTTTTGACGAGTGGACTCGCCATCCGTTTGAGCCCAAAGTCGAGGGTGATAATCTGTATGCACGCGGCGCCTCCGACGACAAGGGACAAGCTTTCGCCGTTTTAGCTGCACTCGAATCGTATCTCAAAACCAGCGGGAAACTACCCGTCAACGTAAAAGTGCTGTTGGAAGGTGAAGAAGAAGTTATCAGCCCAAATCTATTTCCCTATCTGCGTGACAACGCAGAAAAACTATCCGCTGACGCTATCCTGATAGCCGACCAGGATATGCTCGACCCCAAAATCCCGGTGGTGATGTGGGGCGTGCGCGGTAACCTTTACACTGAAATTGAAGTCAGCGGCCCTGCGCATGACCTGCATTCTGGCACCTTTGGTGGCGGAGTCGATAATCCTCTCAATGTGCTGGTTCGCTTGTTATCTAGCTTACAAGACGGTGGAACCCGAAAAGTGCTCATCCCCGGCTTTTACGACGAGGTGCATGAGTTGAATGATGAAGAGCGAGCCCTGATTGCCCGGGCTCCCATCAACGATGATCTAGGAATGTATCTCACTGGCGCCCCTGCATTGGACGGTGAGGCAGGCTATTCACTGGCGGAACGCGTTAGTGTGCGGCCCACACTCGAAATACATGGCATTGCAGGTGGATTCACTGGTGAAGGCTCGAAGACCGTCATCCCGTCAAAAGCGACTGCCAAGGTTAGTATGCGCCTGGTCCCAAACCAAAACCCGGACGAAATCACTGAACTACTCGAAACACACTTACGGGCACTCTGCCCGGCCACCGTGAACCTGGATGTGCGAGTTATCGGCAAAGCTACGCCCGTCAAAATCAACTACAAGTCTCCGGCGGTACAGGCCGCTGCCATCGCTTATGAGCGAGGCTTTGGCGCACCTCCTGTATACTTACGCGGTGGTGGTTCACTGCCAATTGTGCATACCATGATCGAGGAGTTGAGCCAGCCTGGTAAAGGCGAAATCCCCGTGGTGATGATCGGATTCGGCTTACCCGATGACCGTACCCACGCACCAAATGAAAAATTCCATTTGCCGAATTTTTATAATGGGATTGAGACAGTGATCCATTATTTGGATTTGTTCGCGAGCCTATAAGTACGTCACATCTAGTTTGTTGGGGCAAGCTTACCGGTAGAGTAAAATCTATTTGCGGGCGAGAGTCCACCCATCAGGTGCGACGCACCCTCTTGTCGGAAGCAATCATAAAACTTGGAAAGAAGCGAGGAGAAACATGCAAATTCCAGAAAAAGGATTACCAAAGGAACAAATCCTGGATACGCTACAGGCCTTCAAATCCCGTGATATGGATTGGAAAGCGGGCAAGGTCTGGTGCTACGTCTATAACCCGGGGGATGATCCAAACGCAGTTATCAAGGAAGCTTACCTGTCCTTCCTGAC
>Ga0209536_100005808_pt1 | contig 19075 bp, 22 predicted proteins | sample DeeMarSeWOR28_12_FD_187461 | JGI IMG/M metagenome (GOLD analysis project Ga0209536, IMG submission 187461) | Marine sediment microbial communities from White Oak River estuary, North Carolina - WOR-2-8_12 (SPAdes) (version 2) | ecosystem: Environmental > Aquatic > Marine > Intertidal zone >... | reverse complement strand
TGATATCGTCCAGCGGGGTTTCGGTCAGAAAGCACAGATCCGCCGAACCGGGTGTGGGCGTGGCCGCCTTGGGCTCGAATTCCTGCCCGGCCTGGTGCAAGTTGATTTTTTGATCGCCGAACCGCAATGCCTTGCGGTTGTCGCCAAAGGTCACGACCTCCATGCCCAGAATGGTGGCATAAAAATCACAACTGGTCTGAATATCGTTAACCGTTAGCACCAGGTGATCGAGTTGCTTGATATTCATGGCTTGCTTCCTACTTTGGGATGTGTCGGCCATTGAATGAAACGCAAAACATCTGGCGCGACACTCACTATGAATACGATAACAAAACAGCTCTCATTAGACAGCAGGATAACTTTCTTGATAGCTGGAAAGATAACTCCTTACAATTGATAGTGATATAATACAAAAAATCGTCCCGTATCTGATCCTGATCAGTCTGATAGAGGACAAGCGAGACGACAGATTGAGTACACTTGCGAAATACAGACAAAAACACTTGGGGATAATATTTCATGCCTGACCTAGCAGCAAATATGGTGGAGCCTGTCGGAGGTTTCCAAATACAGGGCAGGATGATGCGGTATAACCTGTTTGTCCCTCGTCTCTATAACTGGTGCAAATCGCTGGGGTTTGAACCTGGCAAAATCATGCCTTCCCGCGCTTTCTGTTCCGATGAGAGTCAGGGCTACCCAATCATTATGCTGGCCAAGCATTTTGGGACGTTCCCCTTCAATCATGGTGTGGTCGGCGGAATTGTAGCGACCGATCGGCATGGACCCCATGCCGCTCATGGCCAGGATTTACTCATCGTGCAGGCCAGCCATGTGGGTTATGACCCGGAAACCAAGATATTTGGTATTTATCGCCGCGCGCAAACCACGCACGGTGAATGCAGTTCTAACTGCGGCAAGATTCAGCATGTGATCGGCTGGTATGAGAATGAGTATGATTTCGCCAAGCATAATATCCTGCTGCATAATGCTGATGGCGAAAAAATCATTATCGTTGATAACCAGTTGTTACGGGAAGATCGCGACGAAGGATTGTTGCTACGACTTGATAAACTCATCGCCACGGATTCAGCAGGCCAACGCATGCCGTTAAAGATTCTGAGTACCGGTAAAGTGTTCGCGCCGTCCCTGGGCTTGATTGAGCGAATGGGTGAGGCGGCGTTTAACGGCATTTCGCCACAGCCGATCGGTTCCAACCTGACCGCGGATATGTTTTATTTTCGGCGCGATATCCCGCGGCTGGAAGAAGGGGTGCATCACTTGGAGCATAACCTGATCCGTTATATGCCGCAGATTATCACCTCCGTATCCGCAATGCTGACGGCGGCACAGATCAACACCCAGATCGAATTCGACCGCACTTTTCGCACAATTGTGAAAGAACATGCTTACAAGGGTAAACGCGTACTGTTTATTGCCGGTCTGAATATTGATATTTCGCCACAAACGGGTCAGCTGTTTCCTCTCACCAAGTTTGTTCCCTGGGCAGCCTATGTGCAGGATCGCGATAGTTTTTACTACACCCTGGAGCAAGAGGAACTGGTGCAGACGCTGCAACAACAGAGCCTGGATAACCCCGATCAAATCGATCTCGACACAGCGATTCAGGTCATGGCCAAAGCCGCTGAAGTCAAGATCGATATCTGATCGTTATTGGCGGTGAGCAACTGTACTGCAGCATTCGTGTCGTGAAAGCGAATCGGCTTACGCCATGACTTCTTCCAACAACAGCAATGAGGCTAGCACCATCCCTGTCACGGTAATAATCCGCCACAGTCGGCTACGCGCCGCCTTGATGCTATCGCCGAGTAAAGACACCCAACGGCTAACCCCCGAATTAACAGATGTTACCTGCTGTTCGGGCTGCGCTATCAGCGCAGCGTCATAGTCTGGCCGATATACCCAGTAAACAAACCGGACCTGCGGGTTATATTTCTCGGCATTTAAACGTACAGTGTGAGAGGGATGGTTTGTCAGACAAGCATGGATATCATTTAACAGTGATGATGAATCATTACTGGCAAACAGCGGCTTGCCCCATTGCTGCCATCGCGTGGTCCGCGAATTGACATCATCGGCATGCTCAATATGGATAACCCAGTTATGCGAGAGATTGTCAGCGAGAACACGTTCAACTTCATCAAGCCGGGGCTTGCTCAACAGCGGTACAAGATTATGTGCTGGCTGCATAATATTGCTCCTCCAGTTTCTACCAGCATATAGCCAGTAGCATTATCATTCAGACCTTTTTATGGTCTTCCTTATCTCTCACTCAATAGCTGCTGAAGCTGTCGTTAATTTTTTTTCTAGGACAGTCATCTAGATTCGGTTTTGCCATCAGCTGGTCGTGGTCATCGGTAAATCGGATACATCAAGCTTCTCAGTTACCGAGGTACAGCCATAAATGGCGCGCTCCAGTGCAACCCGGCGTTGTTCCACCAGGTTTTCTTTGGGCAGATGTTGGAGTACGCCCATCTTCTCCAGGCGTTGGCGTGGTTGGCCCTTGGCGCCAACGATGTACACGCAGCGGCCGGCTTTTAGCATGTCAAGAATTGCTTCCTCCAGTGCCAAAGCAGAGGAAACGCCGAGATGCACCACGTCTTTGAGATCAATGATCAGCGCCTGGCAGCCTTCAACTTCGGAGTTTTTACGGGTGATGGCCCGTGATGCTCCAAAGATCATGGTGCCGCGCAGATGTAACAACAGAACAGAGCCGGCGGCAGTCTCGAGGAGATCGCGTTCATAGGCAGACAGTTCCAGATCCGTCTCGTCAGGATCGGTAACTGCCTTGACGTCATCAGCCTGTAACTCGGATAGCCGTGTGATGGTCATGATATTGGCGACAAACAGGCCAATGCCTACCGCGGCAATCAGATCCACGAAGACAGTTAAGGCAATTACGCTATAGGTAATCAAGGCACCCTTACCGGAGATAAAATGGGCGCGTTTCAGAAAACCCCAGTCGATGATATCAATCCCGACTTTCAAGGCAATGCCGGCCAAAACCGCCAGGGGAATGGTCGCCGTAAGACCTGCGGCCCACAACACAACGATTAACAGAATGCCGGCTCTGACCAATCCAGATAAGGCAGTCTTGGCGCCGGCCTGAATACTGACAACGGTGCCCATGGTGGCGCCGGCACCGGGGAGACCACCAAACAAACCTGACATGGCATTACCAATACCCTGGCCGATCAGTTCCTTGTCAGAATTATGTTGCTTGCGAGTGAGGCTATCGGCAATTACCGAGGTGAGTAGTGCGTCAATACACCCCAGCATACCGAGCACGATCGCATCAATCAGCATGATTTGCCATTGTTCAATGCTGAATACCGGCACTCGTATATCCGGTAATCCCATCGGTATTTCGCCAATGCGACGAATATCCGTACTGCTGAGTAACCAGATCGAAACGAGTGTTCCGACAACCAAGGCAAGGAGTTGTGGCGGCAGGTAACGTTTGAGGTGCGTTGGCATAAAGAACAGGATTGCAAGCGTGATCAATGCCAGCGCGGTCTCTTCCAGCTGAATGCCAGCAATCAGTTGCGGCACATTTTCCAGAATCGTTAATACTCCGCCGCTGGGTGATGCCTGACCGAGTATCGGTCCAATTTGTAAAACGATCAGGATGATCCCGATACCCGACATAAAGCCTGATACCACGGAATAGGGCATCAAGGTGACATATTTGCCCAGCCGCATTGCGCCGAACAAGATTTGGAACATGCCCGCCATGATCACCACGGTAAATGCCATGGCCATGCCGTTCACCGGATCGGAGGCGATGAGTTCTGCAATCACTGCGGTAAAGACTACCGTCATGGGTCCGGTGGGTTCCGAGATCAGCGTTGGTGAACCACCAAACAGGGCCGCGAACAGACCGACCATGATCGCACCATATAGACCGGCTTCAGCTCCGGCACCAGAGGCAACACCGAAAGCCAATGCCATAGGCAGGGCAATAACCGCAGCAGTGATACCGCCAAAGATATCACCGCGCACATTGTGCAGACCTATGTCATTAAAAATTCGCATCCTTCGCGGCACTCCTGGTATGAACAACCTAACCCGGTTAAATCAATTTAAGCTATGGGAAATTATGAACCCGGACGGGCTCAATTACTCATTGAATCTGGCAATAGGAGCTATAGCTGCGCGTCAATGTGTGGAAATGGAGAGATTATTTTTTTGCGGATTTTTTCTTGCGCTTGGCCGATTTATTGTTGCCGTTGAGCAAGTGTTTTAATGCCGGCCACATGGTTTGCATGCGCTCACGAATCTTGGGTTCATTTTCGATGGCGAATTCGAGGAAGGTGCGGGCAACCAGCGATAATTCCTTGCCCTTTGGATACACAATGTACCAGTTACGTAGAATGGGAAAGCCTTCAACATCCAGGATCGCGACCGGCCCATCGGTACCTTCCAGTGTCAGGGTATGTAACGACAACACCGACAAACCGAGACCACCAACAATCGCATGCTTGATGGCTTCATTACTGCCGAGCTCCATGCGTATCTGGGGCCGTAATCCTTTTGCCTCAAACGTTCGCAAGGTCGCATCCCGGATACCGGAACCAGGCTCACGAATGATGAACGGCTGCTTGGCGATTTCCTCCAGGGTGATGTTCTTCTTACCCACCAAAGGATGGTTGCGGGGCGCCATCACCACCAGTGGATTTGGCGCAAAGGGAAAGGCCTCAACATCGAGTTCGTCTTCCGGTGCCTGGCCCATGATATATAAGTCATCTTCGTTGGCATGCATGCGCTCGATAATACTTTCCCGGTTGGTCACCTTGAGTGCCAGATCAATACCCGGGTACAACTGACTGAACTCACCCAGGATCTCGGGTGCCAGGTATTTTGCCGTGGTAATCACCCCCATGCGCAAGCGGCCACGTTTCATGCCCTTGAGATCAGCGACTTTCATTTCCAGGTTTGCGAGGGTTTCAAACAAGCGCCGACAGGCTTCATACAATTCCAGTCCGGCTTCGGTCGGTTCAACATTACGGCCCACATGCTGGAACAAGGGTAAGCCCATGGCATCGGTCAGTTTCCTGATTTGCATCGAAACCGTTGGCTGGGTCAGGAACAATTCTTCCGCCGCGCGGGTAAAACTGCCCAACCTGACAATCGCCTCGAACACCTGGAGTTGCCGCAGCGTCGCATGACGGATCAGATAATCCGGCATAGCCGCGGGTGGGGTATAGCTATGGTCATTGGAGGAGGGCATGCGCTTTACCTTGTGCCGGTCTATTGGTATGAATTCAGTTCAGGCTGAGCTCAGCAGGTTTGATTCACAGCGTTTATGTCGCAACGCTGTCAACCATGGGTTTTTCAAATTTCTCCGGACTGAGCACGGCAACATCAGATACAAAAACCGTGATGTGGTGTCCTTCCTTGAGCAGGATTTCAACATCATCCAGCATGCCGGACATTCGGCCCTGCGGCACAACCACATGAAACTTGATACTGGTGTCGACATCCAGTTCACCTGACACCTCCCCACTTGAACCGGCCCCGTGGGCGCGGACGATGGTGTAACCGCTGGCGCCCCGAGTTCGAACGATCTCAACCAGGCGCTCTTCCAGCGTATCCATAGTGATAATGGTGAGCAGTTTTTGGGGGAATAACCTATGCATCGTTCTTACCTCCGGCTGTTGGAATTTAGCCGCCCGGGGCGGATACGTGGTTTGCTAATGGCATAGACAACCTGACGCCGTCGAGTCATGGCGGCGCTTGCTCCCCCAAGGGCTAAACCCAACAGGGCGGTAAAAATAAGATAACTAATTATGCTCATGTTCGGGCTACCTCATTAGGTGTCTGTAACAAGTATGCTCAACAAACGCATATATTCAAATAAATAATTAAATTTATAACCATAGATAAAAATCTATATATAAAGCGACCTCAATCCGGCCATACTCGGCGTCCGGCCTGGTAGGGATCGGCGCTGCCTCGTCGCGATGGCGTGGGCGACGTTTTGGTTTTGCCCTTGGTCCCGGTTTTCCTGGACTTGGCGCGCGGGCCAGCGCTTGCGGCCGGTTTGGATGAATCGCCTGATTCGCTGCCGGATGCGGCCTTGGTCTTGCGCATGGAATCCACCAGCTTTTGCCGGGTTTTATCACTAGTCGTCATGATGTCATTACCTCCTCGATAAGTCGTTCGAGTTCCGCGCCGGCCTCCGCACCACGGCGACCCATGTCAAACACACTCTTGCCTTCCAGCGCACTGCTGCGATAAATCGCCCGCCGGCGTACGGCGGTGTCTGCGACCGGCAAGGCAATCTCAGAAAGTGCCTCGCGTACCAGGCGCGACAAGGTGGTACGTGATTCCAACTGATTGATCACCAGCAACGCCCGTAACGACGGATTGGTGAGATGTGCCTGACGAATCGCCTGCTCAATATGTACGGTGGCCCATAAATCCATCGGCGAGGGTTGCACCGGTATCAGCGCCAGATCAGCAAATTGCAGAACCGAACTGGTCTGCGGGGCATGCACGGAAGGAGGACAATCAATCACCAGATGATCGTAATCGGCCAATAGCTCGGTCGCCTGTGTGTACAGAGCATGGCTTGCTGCATACACCGGTATTGCTCCGTCATCGTCCGCAATGGCCCGCCATTGCAAGGCGGAACCCTGTGGGTCCGCATCCAATACCGCGATGTGGGTCTGTTTCGCCAGACCGGCGGCGAGGTTGACACCCAGGGTGGTCTTGCCAGCACCGCCCTTGTTGCCGACCATAGCGATAACCGGCATCTGCCATCACCTCAATGCGTGGTTGAGTCGGCCAGGTCATCGAGTTGTTGCGCAAAGCGATGTTGTGCATCACCCAGCGCTTCCTCGCCTTCCTTCGCATGAATTGTAATATTCACATAATCACGACCAAAACCCATGTCCGGATACAAGCCTTCACGTTCTGACAACTCCGCGGCCCGGTCCAGAAAATCACGCAGTGTCTGATAGTCCGCAAATTCAAAACGTCCTTCCAGACGTGTTGGTCGTTTCCGTTCTTGCCATTGTCCGCCCATAACTAAGCTCCGTTCGTCATAACTTTGCTGCTAGATGGTTTGACTTCTGGTTGTTGCAGTTCCTGCAGCCATTGCACCAAAGCCTCGGCATGCGCTTGTTCTTCATCGAGCAAGCTCTCAAAGAACAGACGATTATCATGATCACCGATGTGGGCACAGTGCCGGGTAGCGGACTGATATAAACCAATCAGCTCTTTTTCGAAGCCATGGTTATGCTGTAACAGTTCCTGCAGATTCTGTCCCAGACGTACCGGCCGCAATTTTGAGGCATTTGGTGCCACGCCCACGGCGAGCATGCGACTGATGATGCGTTCGGCATGTGCCATTTCCTCGTTGGCTTCAGCGCTGAGCCTCCCGGCTACCTCGGCCAGCCCCCAGGCCTCGACGAGTCGCGCCTGGGTGCTGTACAACTGGACCGCTGAGAGCTCTAGGCTCAGGGCCCGACCGAGATAACCGAGAACACGCTGGTCAGCGTTGGCAGGTAGCATGACGACGGATCAGTCAGTCAATTCGCAACCAGTCAATCAACCGCGTGGCGGTCGATTGCCGCCAGCATCGCTAAGCACGGGTTCCACTTCACGATGCGGGCGAGCAATGATGTGAGCCGCCACCAGTCCATCACCAACGCGTTCACAGGCATCTGCTCCCGCGCGGACGGCTGCGTTGACCGCACCGGTTTCACCCCGGACGAGCACGGTGACATAACCGCCACCGACAAACTCCCGTCCAATCAGGCGGACTTCCGCGGCTTTGGTCATGGCATCCGCCGCCTCAATGGCGGGTACCATGCCGCGGGTTTCAATCATGCCCAGAGCAATGCCGTAATTTTCGTTGGCCATGGTCTGTTTCTCCTGTTGATTCAGTTGTCTCTAAAGCCTTTAGCCTCAGGCTGCAGCCGCAGTCGCGCTACCACCGGCCGGTAAAACAGGCTCGACTTCACGATGCGGACGCGCAATGATGTGAGCGGCAACCAGACCGTCACCAACACGTTCGCAGGCATCGGCTCCGGCACGAACCGCCGCATTAACCGCACCGGTTTCACCACGAACCAGAACGGTAACGTAACCACCGCCGACGAATTCACGTCCAATCAAACGCACTTCCGCCGCCTTGGTCATGGCATCAGCGGCTTCAATCGCCGGAACCAGACCGCGGGTTTCAATCATACCCAGTGCAATTCCATAGTTTTCACTAGCCATCTTTCTATCTCCTACATTGTTGACATGGTTGTGTTACTGAAAAAATCGTTTCAACGTCTAACCCGTTGTCACGCTTTTCCCGGGTGACTGATCCTCATCAGCCTCCCAGAAATCGATAATGCCGCCGATGGTCAGGTCGGTCAGCACGCTAAAATCACCGGTGGCATAACGTGCGGCTGAGCCACTTACGGTAAACACCCAGTTGCCTTCACGCGCGCCCACCGGATCCACCGCAACATGTTGCCTGCCCTTGGTGTCCCGCAGGATGCGCAGGCTGGTTTGTTGCAACCCGTCGATTCGACGGGTACAGACCAGCGGTGCTTCGACCTGCAAGATATCCATCAGGATGCCTCTTCTTCCGGTGTCCAGTGATCGATAATCCCGACGATGGTCAGATCACTGGGGTATTCCTTGCTGCCGGCGGCTTCACGTGCGGCAGAACTGCCGACGCAAATTACCCAGTCACCGGGAATGCAACCGACTGCATCCACCGCAACCAGCAGTGCGCTCCCGTCACGGACTACTTGCATGTGCCGGTGTTCCAGGCCGGGGATGCGATTGGTTGCGACCAGTGGCTTTTCAACCTGACAGATTTTCATCAGTGAGCCTCCTGCGCTGCTTGCGCCTTGACAGAACTATCCAGTATTTCGATCCGACTCGCGGCATTGACATCCCGCACTGCCTGCAAAGTATGTAACAGGCCCTGGTCGGTGAGATCCGCATAACGCGTGTGCAGGGCATCGGCCACGCGGCGGCAATGTGCTTCCGCCCGTTTGCGCGCCCCCGGCACATTGCCGTGGTAGTCATAGCGCACCACCACCGGTACCGGCAGGCCATGCGCAATATTCAGCTGGCTGAAGATCTTGATGCCGACATCCAGATCCGGGGCCGCTTCCTCCACCGTATTGAGATACGCGAAGTAGGTGAGGTTGCGTAACTGGACTTCCTCGAAACCAATACCGGCACCGATAAAGCGTTCGGCGTGACCGATATCGGGATAATGGTCACCGTGATGATGACGGACATATTCAATCTGTGACAGATTGTTGATCACCAGGTAGGTAATGAATCGGGCCATACCATCCGCCATGTCAGGGTTGGCGCCGATGACATAATCGCCGATCCATTCTTCGGCGATGGACGCCGCCATGGGTTGAGTGGCGTCATAAATTTCCCGTGTATCGATATACTTGTCCAACTTGATCGCACCGTCGGCATCCGGAATATGAATCCGGATCACATCGGTATCGGTATCCAGGCCGATTAACAGGCGATCAATTGAAGCGCCACAACAATAGGTGTTCTCTACCGCTTGTTGAAAAGCCTGCAATCGCTCCAGTCCGGCCGAGGCAGCGCGCCGAGTATCGGAACCATGAGCGGCACAACCTTCATGTTGCGGATCAACCGAACTATAGTGATACACCACGGTTTTTAAATAACGTGTGGGTTCATCCGCGGTATTGGGCCGACCTTCACGAAAACGCAACAGCTCAGTTTCAACCCATTTCTCCAGACTGTCTTCAATATCAAACAGCGCGCCGGCATAAGACTTGCGACGCACGGCCCGATACGGCAAGCGCAATACATACCGAATCACATGGGCGAGGCGACCGTCAGCGCAGGGCGAGATATCCAGGGTGTGGAACCCGCATTCCTGTAACAAGCGTTGAAAATCCACATCGCTTTTGCCCATCGGATCATCACTGAAAAATTCATCACAGAAACGCCGGTAGGTTTCGAATAAACACCAGGCAAACAGGCGACGCATATCAAGTTGATCGATCCAGGCATCCGCCAGCATCTCGGCAGGTAATTCATAACCCAGTTGTTCGCGCGCCAGTTGTTGTGCTCGGGTTTCGAAGTCCGCCTGATGTTGCATAGCCGACACCTGTTTGAGAGTAGGCACAATGGCATCAAACGCCGTTTTGATGTCACTTTCATAGCGATATAAACGCGCGTTTTCCTCACTGTCTGTCAGCGGATGATGTGACGCACTGTTGGTTGCGCGCGTCGCCGCGGTGGCCACCACGCCTGGTTGCTGGCTGAGTCGAGCACCCGGGCGGCCGAGCGGCGCGGCGTAACCCTGCTGCCGGGCCGAGGAACGAGTCTGTTTGGAGCGTGCGTTTAACATGCTGCGTTACCTGCCGCGCTTTAGCCGCGTGCGCCTCCGGAATAAGTCACCAGAGCACCTTTTTCAGTGTTGCCACTGCCACCGGTCACCTTGCTGGAAGGTACCGTGATTTCTTCATTGCGTTTGTGCGGTGCCATCGCCATGGCGTTGTGGCTGCCGACCCGCAGCGTCGGGTTACGCCGAATAGCTGAAGTGCCTTCCGTGCCGGTGACGTTATCGCCACGTTCCCAGTCATCGCCGGTAATTTTCGGACCGGCGTCCATGCCTTCACCGGTGATGCGTGATTTGATTCGGCCTTCGATCGTTTCCGCCGTCGCCGGCAAGCTGGTTTGACCCGCTGCCTGGCCCTGGCCAAAGCGCGCTTCTTCGGTGCCGGTGACTTTGCCGCTTGCCATGCCGAATGGCCCGGTGATCTGCCCCTGTTCATAGCGACTGCCGGTTACGCTACCGAGAGTACTTTCCCGGGCTTCACCAGCAGGTGAGGCGACACTGAACTGGCCCCAGGGTGTGCTGCTGAGAGATTGAGGAAAATCCGGACTATTGGTTTCGGCGGCAGTGGCCGGGCATGCCTCGGCGAATTGATCGGCACCCACATACGGTGTGCCCGATACCGGTTCACACGCACCTTTGGCCGCGCCGGTCAGCTTGTCGCCAAAGCCGGGTTGTTGGCCGGTCATGACCGCGCCCGGCGTGCCGCGTGATTGCCGACTGCGTGCGCTTGCCAGTGATACTTCTTCGGCCTGGCAATAAGCGGTGTATTGTTCGGCGCCGGCATAGGGTGTCCCCGTTACCGCCTTGCAGGTCCCGGGCTCATCGCCAGTGACTTTGCCGGAACGGCCTGTCATGGTGCCGGTTACGGTCTTGCCGGTAAGGGTGGCACCCACGCCGACTTTACGGTCTTGCGGTTGTGGCGTGTTGTCACAAAAACTGCGGTACTGTTCCTGGCCAATATAATCGTCGCCGGTGACATTGCGGCAACTGCCGGGCTCATCGCCAGTGACGCGTTCATTACGCCCCACCATGCTGCCACTGACTTTGCCGCCACGCAGGGTGGTACTGCTGCCAACCTTGGCCGGCGCTTGACCCTTGCCGCTTGGCATGTATTGCGTGCCAGTGAGTTCTCGTCCCGCCCCGGGTTCATCACCGGTGACTTTGCTGGAACGACCGACATTATTACCGGTCAAGGTTTTACCCTTACTTGTTTCAGAAGTAGTGACCTTGCTGGGACCGGCTTCTGTTTTTGTGGCGCAGAAGCTTTCCGCCTGGCCGGCACCCACATACTCATTACCGGTGACGCGTTTGCAGGTTCCGGCTTCGTCTCCGGTCACATTGCGACCGCGGCCGATCTTGTTCCCGCTTACCGGATTGCCATGTGAGGTCGAGGTGACTTCAACCTTGCGCGGCGTTTTGCCGGGATCGCTCTGGCAAAATTCACGAAAGATATCCGCGCCCAGGTACTCAGTTCCGGTTACGGTGCGACAGGTACTCGGTTCATCACCGGTCACATGTCGATTGCGACCCACCATGGTGCCGGTGAGTGTTTGCCCATGCGCGGTTTCACTGGCACCGACTTTCCAGGGTGCATCCTGGGCGGCACCGCTTTCGGCCTGACTCTTGGGGCGCAGGCGTCCACAGGGTTGAGATTTTTTATCACCAGTTTTGCCGTTGCGACTGCGTTGTTCACGCAAGGTCTTGGCCAGTTCCCGACTGGATAAATGCGGGTTAGCCGCGCGCGCCACCTGCGCAGATGAATTCTTGGTATTGATACCGGCTTTACCATGTGCCGACATGGCCTGGCGCCGTGCCAGCGATGCCGCCCGGGACGAACTACGCGCGATGTTTTTGTGAACATTCGCACTTATCCGAGGCGCAGCAGTCGCTGACTGAGCTTCACTGGCTGGTTGGGTATCGCAACTGGCTTTGGTGCCGTTACAACCACAACCGCAACCTTTACCCGTCTCGATGCGCTCGGATTCTGCCGTGGATGCTGGCGGGGTCATATTGGACGTAGCTTCGCGAGTCCGATCGGTAATCGTGACCCCTGCTTTACCACTCACAGACATGGCTTCACGCCGCGCACGTGATGCAGCCCGAGCAGAACCACCTTGCTTGGTGGTTGTGCTACCGCTCTGAGAAGATGCCTGACCGCTTGGTACCAGGTTGGCCGCGCTTGAACCTTGTGTCATACCAGTCAGTGCAGCTTTACCTGTACTGGTCAAGGCGCGGCGTCGGTTCAGAGCAGCTTCGCGTGCACTTTGTGTCATTGCTGTTTGTGCCATTGTTAACCCCGTTGCATCATCATTGGTTATTGCAGTTGTACGTTTATTACAAGAATGTGCTTATGCACGTCCTTCCCGAACCACAAAGGCAGAGCCCTGACATTGCGTATAGTTGTCATAACCCAGTAAACGGATATGATGATCTGGATAAGCTCGACCACATTCTTCTAGCTCATTAAGCACGCGACCAATATCACGTTCGCCAAACAGGGGTAACTTCCACATGGTCCAGTAATGATTGGTAGCCTGACTTGGATGCTCATGTTCAATAGCGGGTGTCCAGCCATTGGCAATGATGTAGGCAATCTGTGCCTGGATCTCTTCCTGCGTTAACTTGGGCAGGAAGCCAAACGTTTCCAAGGTATGGGCAGTTTGAAAATCACCCTGATTGTAAGTACTAGCCATTGTTCAATCCTCGTTGCTTAAATCTCGTTAAGTCTTGTGTATCGTCAGGGACGTGGATTAAGCCACGTCCAGTTTGTCGACGGTTTCAAACTCGAATTTGATCTCTTTCCAGGTTTCCATGGCTACCGCCAGTTCGGGGCTGGTACGCGCAGCATTGGTAAGAATGTCACGTGATTCACGTTCCAGATCACGACCTTCGTTGCGAGCTTTAACACAGGCTTCGAGTGCAACACGGTTTGCCGCTGCACCGGCCGCATTACCCCATGGGTGGCCTTGAGTACCACCACCAAACTGCAATACAGAATCGTCACCGAAAATAGTGACCAGTGCAGGCATGTGCCAAACGTGAATACCACCTGAGGCAACCGCGAATACCCCTGGCATTGAACCCCAGTCCTGGTCGAAGAACACACCACGTGAACGATCTTCAGGAACGAATGATTCGCGCAACTGATCAACAAACCCCAGCGTTGAAGCACGATCACCTTCCAGCTTACCTACCACCGTACCGGTATGCAGGTGGTCACCACCTGACAGACGTAAGCACTTGGCCAGTACGCGGAAGTGAATACCATGTTTGGGGTGACGATCGATTACGGCGTGCATGGCGCGATGGATATGCAGCAACATGCCATTCTTGCGACACCAGTTAGCCAGACCAGTATTGGCAGTGAAGCCACCTGTCAGGAAGTCATGCATAATGATGGGCATACCAAGTTCTTTCGCAAACTCGGCACGTTCATACATATCTTCAGGTGTTGCTGCAGTAACGTTAAGGTAATGACCCTTACGTTCACCAGTTTCTGATTCTGCTTTTTGAATTGCTTCAGCAACGAACTCAAAACGATCACGCCAGCGCATGAAGGGTTGAGAGTTAACGTTTTCGTCGTCCTTGGTTAAGTCAAGGCCGCCGCGCAAACATTCATATACGGCACGTCCATAGTTCTTGGCAGACAGTCCAAGTTTAGGTTTGATAGTACAGCCCAACATGGGACGACCATATTTGTTCAAGCGGTCACGCTCTACCTGGATACCGGCTGGCGGACCACCACAGGTCTTGATGTAAGCAATTGGGAAACGAATATCTTCAAGACGCAAATGCTTGAGCGCCTTGAAACCAAATACGTTACCAACCAGCGAAGTCAGTACGTTAACGATTGAACCTTCTTCAAACAGGTCGATGGGATAGGCAACAAAAGCATAGAAGGATTCGGAATCACCCGGCACATCTTCAATGCGATAAGCGCGACCTTTGTAATACTCAAGATCGGTTAACAGTTCTGACCACACCGTACTCCAGGTGCCGGTCGAACTTTCGGCGGCGACGGCAGCGGCGACTTCTTCGCGCGGTACGCCCGGTTGACCCGTAACCTTGAAACAGGCCAGAAGGTCGGTATCGAGTGGCACATAATCCGGTGTCCAGTATTTTTCGCGGTACTCCTTTACACCCGCTTCATAGGCTTTTGATGACATTTTCAAAACTCCTGCACGTTGCTAGCTGATAAATCTGTAAGTGACTTATGAAACATGGGAGAAGCATAGGCTGAGGTCTATGGGTATTACCAATCGATATTTTATTAATAATGCATAGGCAAAAATCTATGAATCATAGAGACGCATAAATACGTTTGTTTTGCCGCCAAAAAACACAACTGTTATGCGCTGAATGATACGCACTCACTTAACGAACAAACGTCTTGGTTTAACGGCAACCACAACGTTGACGTTGTGGTTCAGGCGGTTTTGAGGTCTACCAGGTGGTTGCGCAACTGGCGCGTTTTCTCAACCATGCGATAGGTGGAACGGTTGTTATTGTAGCGCGGCACATCATGCAGCCTGACCCACAACACTTCATGTGATTCATCATTGCCGGGAATGTACAGGCTGTCATCGATCTCCACCAGAAACCGCACATCGATATGTTTATGCGAAGGATCGTTACCCATGGCCGGGATGGCGTGAATGTCGATATCGAATACGGCGTCCCCCAGCAAACGTACATGGGCAGGATCGAGAGCGGTTTCCTCGGCGGTTTCGCGTAACGCGACTCGTAGAATATCGGCATCCCCATCGGCGTGGCCGCCGGGCTGGAACCATTGATCATGCTTTCGATGATGCAGCATCAACACCCGTTCCCGATCCGGACTGACCACCCAGGTCGAACCGGTGACGTGCGCCGGCCACAGTTCCCGTTCAAAGCAATCGGTGTGGGCCTCGACGAAAGCGATAGCGCGTGATACGTAACCGGCTTCTTCCATGAAGCGGGTCTGATGTTGCCGAAGTAAGGTCAGTAATTCCTGGCGATGCATGCTTCAGGTCCATGAGGGATGTTCAATCGCATGAATCGCGGCGGCCGCTGCTTCTTCCACATCGGCTTCGCGCCCTGACAGGGTAAGTCGGCCATAGGCCCCCACGGCGCGTACATCAATCAGGGTAATGTTGGCGGCTTTCTCTGCCTGGTTGGCGGCATATACGATATAGCCGGCCGGCTGGGTTTCGAGAATGAACATGCTCTCACCGGGTAACATCATCGAACCGCCGCGATGCTGACGATTGATCAGCACCGTATGATCCGAGGTCATGCCGTGGATGATTTCCTGCCATTCGATCTCACAGTGTTCCCGGTCAGCGACGTCGGCTCCCAGGCTCGACAGCAGAGTACGACCGGCTTCCAGCACATCGCTTTGATCGCGGTGGTGAATCACCATCGAACCAAAGGCGCGCTCCACCACCTGTTGGGTCAGTTTTACCTGGGTGGCCTTGAGGGCAATATCCGTCACGCGGTGAATCGCCATCCCCGGCGAGACTTCAACCCACAGACAGGAATCGCCGGGGACCGGGGGAAACCCCTGCGAGACCGACGCCATGTACTCCGCCAATTGGGGTTGCAAGGAGTCGATATAGACATAGGTTCTGAGTTTGACCATGGGTACCGCGGTGCCTTGCCTGTCGTGTTCCTATTCAATCCGGGCGCTGATAATGCCGTAACAACCGGGAAAGATTGTTGTCAGAAAACCCTGTATAACCTATTGCGATGATGCAGGGTGTTTCAGCCAGCCACACCTATCGTGTCGGTCACATCACGCGGATGCGACACGCCTGTGTCTGAACTGATGGGAAAAAGCTTAAGAAAACCGATACTTTGATACAAATAAATAATATCTTTTTTATAGATAGACGATTATCTATCAGTGTAGCGTTCGCTGATTCATATCACTGGCGGTTAGTGTTTACCGTTTCCTGACTGGCGTGGCTGAGGGGAGGAGGGAACAGGCCGGGCAGCATTCCTCAGTCCTCACCAAATAATATCCGGCGTTTGTTAGATCGGGTGAGCATTTCTCCGCTGTGAGAATAGGCAAGCGCGGTAAAAGCACGGGATAAATCGCGGCGGATAGAGCGAATAATTCGTTGCACAACAGTTCTCCGTAAACGTTAAGTTTGACACCTGGTTAGTGGCAGCTTGAATACCAAAGCTGGGGCTGATTTTACAGACTGGGGGAGGGAGAGAAAAATTGAAAACGTCAATACGTCCTATTGATTGGCGTCAATGATTCTGCCCCATATGGCCGGAATGGGTGCGCCCCCTGAGATCAAGATCGATAGCTAACGGTCATTAACTGCCAGCGACTGCCTTGTGTCGCTTTTCGATTCTCTTCAACGCTAGCGCAGTTGAAGAATATTAGATTGAGCCACTACTTCGTCCAACAGGAGCCCGGTTTATATGGGTTTGTTTCCAACTTTAAGATGTAATGGCCACTGAATGACACGCGCCTGTTGCGGATCACCCCAGGTGTCGGTGAGATATTGCGCCAAGGCGGGGAGGGGATCCTTGCCCGTAGCTTTAATATAGTGTCGAGTGGCTGACCAGGTTGCCAGGTAACCCATGACCCGTTGCAAGTTCCATTCAGCCTGCATGTTGAATTCAGGTGTGGTCAGTTCCACATAGGGAAAATCAATTGAATCGTAGCCCTGTTCAACATGATGCCGTTCCGGCGGCCAGTACTCCCCCACGGTGTGCTGGTAATAATCCTGAATCAAGCTATCTACCGCTGGTGTGATCTGGAACAGGCCATAACACCATAAGGCGAGCATTCCATTAGGAACTAAAAGTCGATGTACCTCATCATAAAAGCGTGGTCGGTCAAACCAGTGAATTGCCTGCGCCACGGTGATCAAATCCAGCGAGCCACTCGCCAGCGGTATCTGCTCGGCCCGGGCACAGACGTAGTTGATACCCGTTTGTGGTTGCGCCTGGATCAATTGCGCGTGGCTCGCATCGGTGGCAATGACCTGCGCAAAGTTTGTCTTGAGGGCGGCGGCCGCCTGACCACTACCGGTAGCGCAATCCCACACACGACGCCGTTGCGGACAAATGTCTGCCAGCCAGGTAAACAGACTGGCCGGATAATGTGGCCGGTAGCTGGCATAATCCGCAGCTTGTTCGGAGAAGTAATCTTTGAATCCCATGGGTGCGGCGGGTATTAACTGTTGGCTTTCAGGTATGGTGCCCGCGCCTGTTGAATGGCGGCCAGGCGCAGGCGTGCCAGTTCTTTAGCGATGGCATCGCCTTTTAAACCTTGTTGTGCCAGAGCACTGGCATCAATTGCCGCGGCGGCGGTATAGGCCTGGCGAAAGATCGTTGGCTGGTCAAACTGCTGCTCTTCATAACCGGGACGCCCACGCGAATCCGCCTCGCAGGCGAGCAGAAATTCTTCAAACCGTTGCGGGCGGCGAAAGGCATCCAGCCCCATCAGGGTGTCGAGAAACTCGATATCGGTCATTTCCGCGGCACGGTGATAATGCAAATGATAGCGAGTCACCAGGATTGCCAGGTCGCGGTAGTCATTCGGCACGCGCAATCGCTCGCACAGGGCTTCCACCAATGGGACGCCCCGTTCTTCATGCTCTTTATGTTTGGGCCATTCCACCTTGGGTGTGATGCCCTTACCCAGATCATGCACCAGCGCGGCGAAGCGGATCTTGGGATCGTTTGACAGGCGAGCGGCCTGTTGCAACACCAGCATGGTGTGTACACCGGTATCGATCTCCGGGTGATGTTCTTCCGGTTGGGGCACGCCATACAACCGATCGAGTTCCGGAAACAAGCGGGCTAACGCGCCACAGTCACGCAACACGTCAAAGAAGCGGGTCGGGGTGGCTTCACCCAGGGCACGCACCGTTTCCTGCCATACCCGTTCCGGTACCAGCGCATCCACTTCGCCGTTGTTGACCATGCCGCGCATCAATTGCAGGGTGTCATCGGCCACTTGAAAATTAAACGCAGCCAGGCGGGCGGCAAAGCGGGCGACGCGCAGAATGCGTACCGGATCTTCCATAAACGCCGGCGAGACATGACGCAGCACACGGCGATCAAGATCCTCGCGGCCATGATAGGGATCGATCAGCTCACCGCTTTCGGTTTCCGCCATGGCGTTGATGGTGAGATCGCGTCGTTGCAAATCGTCTTCGAGGCTGACATCCGGCGCGGCATGAAAGGCAAAGCCGGTGTAACCGGGGGCGGTTTTGCGCTCGGTACGCGCGAGGGCATATTCCTCATGGGTTTGCGGATGCAGAAACACCGGAAAATCCTTGCCCACCGGTTTATAACCGGCGTCCAGCATGTCTTGCGGGGTGGCGCCCACCACTACCCAGTCGCGGTCCTTGACCGGCAGTCCTAGCAGTTCATCACGGACGCAGCCACCAACTTTATAAATTTGCATGCTGAATCATTTGTCTTAAGGGCGGCGTTATGTGGTATGGCCGCGTGGGTTATTCGCGCCGGGCTTGGCGCCGCATCTCCATATAGCGTTCACGGCTGACCTGGTGTAACAGATAACGGGGCACTTCTGTTTCGAGCGCGGTGGGCTCAATGCCGAACACATCACGCAGTGGCTGGTCACCTTTCTTACAGGTGCTGGGCATTTGCATGGAACGGAAGTTGTCGCGGCTGAAGGGTTTGCCTGGCATATACTCCAGCAGGTTGGCTTGCAGGCGCGAACTGAATGTACCCAGC
>Ga0209536_100005805_pt1 | contig 19077 bp, 16 predicted proteins | sample DeeMarSeWOR28_12_FD_187461 | JGI IMG/M metagenome (GOLD analysis project Ga0209536, IMG submission 187461) | Marine sediment microbial communities from White Oak River estuary, North Carolina - WOR-2-8_12 (SPAdes) (version 2) | ecosystem: Environmental > Aquatic > Marine > Intertidal zone >... | reverse complement strand
ACTTTTTGGTCCCCAGGTCTCCAATCACTAAATTCATATAAAACGCTCCGAAATTATTGATTACCTGGAAACAATAGGATTAGAATACGTATCTGACACATCCAATTTGGACACAAGATACATTCGAAACAGAATACGGCTTAACCTAATCCCATTGCTAAAAGAGTCCTATAATCCAAAGATCATTGATACTCTAAACCTTATTACCGCTGATCCCTTAATAATATTACCTGCCAGAATAACACGCCGTAAAAATATTGAATTTGCACTTCGGGTAACATACGATTTAAACCAAATTAAACCTCAAAGATATGCAGGAAAACGAATATTATTGAGTTCTGTTACTGACCCATACCTACCATCAGAGAAGAAGTACCAGAATACTCGGAAAATATTGGAAAAACTCGTTGGGACGAAAGCAGAAATCTCAATCCTTACTAAATCTAAGCTTGTTGTCAGAGATATTGACTTATTCAAAAAATTTGAAAATATTAGAATTGGTATTTCCATCAGTACTTTGAATGATGAGTTCTCAAGGATCATCGAGCGAGCTGCTTCAAAACCTATGGATCGACTAGAAGCTATAAAAATGATCTCAGAGGAGGGGCTTCCTACATACGTGTTTATCTCTCCGTTTTTCCCAGAAATTACAAACTATAAGGCTATTATTGAAGAAACTATAGATTATGCGGACACCCACAGTTTCGAAAATCTAAATTTTAGACCTCATAATGTTCCCCGAATAATGAGAATAATTAAAGAATTTCGACCAAATTTAATCACGCGATATAAAGAACTCCAGAAGGACCGGACATACTGGGATCTTTTAGAAGAAGATATTGCTAATTACTGCAATCAGAAAAATGTAAATTTTAAAATCGAATTTCATCATGGAGGATTTTCAAAGAGCTAATAAGAGAAAGAAAGAAAGAAAGAAAAAAAAAATATTAGTAGAAATTCCCTAAGAAGGGAAAACAATATGTTTACTTAATATATCCTGCGGCATTCTTCATCAATGTCTCGGCTTCAGAAACAATGTCATTGATAATATCAGATACGCTTTCAATACTATCAATTACGCCGATACTCTGACCTAGCAGTACGGCCCCTGATTTCACATCCCCCCTATAAGCTGCCAGATAGGCATTAGCTGATGCGATAAACTCTTTTATCATATCTTCGCGAGACATCGAAGCAACTTTTTGTTCTTCTGCAATTTTTGCCTCTTTGTCGGCAACAAGACCATGATGAAGGCTATATTCATTCTTCCATAATCGAATAGGGCCTAACGCACCTGTGACTAAAACCGTATCAGAAGCTTTAGATGGAGGTACAACTCCTTTATAACCTTCATGAAATTCAGCATCTTTACTCGCAATAAAACGTGAGCCCATCGCGATACCTCCTGCACCCATACTTAATGCAGCCGCTAAACCAGCACCAGTGGCAAAGCCTCCACATGCAATTACTGGAAAATCAGGGTGTTTCTTTTGGACCTGTTGAAGTAATACAAGAGTACTTACTTTCTCGTATGATTGGTGTCCACCACCCTCACCACCAGTCACAACCATTCCATCCACACCTGAAGCAACACACTTATCTGCTAACCACAATGCGGGAGCAACATGAAAATGTTTTATCTCAGATTTTTCTTTAAGTTCTTGGAACGATTTACTTTGAGGGAGTGTCTTAGAGGAACCAGCACTTGTCAGAGCATAAATACACTGGTCTCTTATCCGTTGATTCTCCATGATAAATTTAGGAATTTCACTGCACAGCTTCGGAGCTTGTATCTCATTTCTTGAGGTTCTTATATTAAAACCGAAAGGCTTATCTGTATGTTCTACTACAAATTTCATGTTCTCTTTCATTGCCTCTACAGCATCGGCACCTAATCTTGCTGATGATGTTGTGGTTTCTTCACCTATATCTGCTCCACGCTTTATTGTCGTATGGGATAACACACCTAAGCCACCCGCTTCACTAACTGCTACACACAAATCTGTGGTGTAAAATGGTCCCATCGCAGCAGAAAAGATAGGGTGTTTAATACCAAACATTTTGGTAATATTTGTTTCTATTGTCATAAAATCTCATCAATTTTTTTATTGTTTTAATTTGATAATTAGGTTTTAAATTTTGTTCTTTATAATCTTTATCAATCTTCTTGTACTGAATAAGTATTAAAACTTGATTATATTTTCAAACATAAAAATCAATAACGTTTTTGATATGGTAGACCATTTTTTACATGATTTCTTACGTCCAAAAAGCATTGCCACGTTTGGTGCTAATAATTCTTTCGGGACAACAATGGGTACAATGCTTTTAGTGAGAATTATCAATTCTAACTTTAAAGGGAATATCTATCCGATCCATCCAAAATTAGATATAATTTTGGGATATAAAGCTTATCGGTCAATTGCCGAAGTACCAGAGAATCCTGATCTTGCGATTATTGTTTTACCCCCCAAGGTGGTTCCTCAAGTTTTTAGGGAGTGTGGAGAGAAGGGGGTAAAACACATTGTTATAGTCTCTGGGGGTTTCAGAGAACTTATTGGAGATAGAGAAAACACTCTCACAGAAGAATTGACTGAACTCGCAAACCAATATGGAATACGATTCATAGGTCCCAATTGTCTTGGGGCGTTCAATGGTTGGATTTATCCAGAGGGAGATGGAATGTTTAATATGATGTTATGGTCCACTAAATCAGAAAGAAGCAAGTTTTCAATGGCATCCCAAAGTGGTACCTTAGCCAGTCAATTATGGATGGATCCTGATTATCCTGCGTTCAGTGTTGGGAAAGCAATTTCAGTAGGGAATGAAGCTAATATTGATTTAGTAGATTATTTAGAGTATTTTAAAGAGGATAATGACACTGAAGTGATCGGATTATACATTGAAGAAATTAAACGGGGCAAAGAATTCATTCAGTTAACAAAACAAATCACTCCTATAAAACCAATAATCGCTATGTATGGAGGAGGCACGAAAGCAGGAAATCGAGCTATTAGGAGCCATACTGGTTCATTAGCAGGAAATATGAATATTTTCAACTCTCTGGTTAAAGAAACAGGAATAATATTAACTCATGAAGTAATGGAATTTTTAGATATTGCTACTATCCTCCTTACCCCAAATTTTCCTTATCCTCAAGGAAATCGCATTGGTATAATAACATTTGCTGGAGGTCCTGGTGCACTCATCGCTACCAACGCAGAAAAGAAAGGTTTGGTTGTACCTGAATTTTCAGAACCACTAAAATCAAAATTGAAGAAACAACTCCCGCACACTGCAAGCTGGAGTAATCCCATAGACATTACATTTGATATGAATATCTTCAATCTATATATTAACTTCCCAAAAATATTAATGAAATCAGGGGAAATTGATGCCATCATTATATATGGGGCTATGGGGTTTCAGGAAATGGCATCTCGTATGGATCAGAATAAACGAATCGCAGATTATCTTGAATTTCCAGAAGAAATGGCGGGAAATTTTGATGCCATGGGCAAGATGTTAATCGCACCTGCAGTCAAAGCTTCTCAAAAGTATTCCGTGCCAATTATATATATTAATCCCAACAGTTATTCAAATGAATGGTCAAAAGATATACGTGAGAATGGTGGGATAGTGTTTCAATTCTGGGATCAACCTGTAAATTGTCTAGCTAAGATCTGTAAATATGCGGAATATCGAAAAAAAAAAAATTAGAAAAAATAGTTTAATTAAGTAAGCAATAGAAGAAAAACCGTAAAAAATATTATCCTTTAATAGATTTTCCCTGTTTGAGCTTATCTATATCTTTTTCTTGTAGTTCACGTCTTTGAACTTTACCGGTCATGCTAACGGGCATCTTTCGAACAACTTCTATTAAACGTGGGGTTTTCCATTTTGCCATATTCTCCAAAGCCCACTGTTTAATTTCTTCAACAGTTATATTTTTCCCAATCTTGTATCCTTTCTTCAATGTAATCCATGCCTTGACCTTTTCCCCTGTGTTTTCATCTGGTAGGCTTGCTACGGCGACCTCATCAATAGCTTCATGATGTCCTAAAAGATCTTCAACCTCCTTTGGAAAAACTGAGTGTCCTGAGACCTTTATTAAAGATTTCTTACGATCCCGAATTTCAACCCACCCATGCTCATCCATAAATCCAATATCACCAGTTAATAACCATCTTCGACCATCCCATTCTTTTAGGTTATCTTCTTGTTCTTTTTGTTTTCCTAAGTACCCCATCATCACATGTGGTCCAGCGATGCAAATTTCACCTGTGTTTTCAATACCAAATCCTCCTCTTTCTTTTGTTCCATCAGCAATTGGTCCCTTTTCAAAGTTATTAGCATCAAATATCGCCCAGTCAGCACCTGGCATTGGTAAACCTAATTTTCCCGTTTTGGTTGGTCCCCAAAATGGGGCGACACTGTGAATAGGAGATGTTTCTGTTAAGCCGTATCCTACTCTTATGGGACAAAATATTTTTTCAAATGGTTCTCTGACATAATCATGTAGAGGTCCAGCTCCAGAGTTGGCGTATTTGAGTTTTTTCCAAAAGTCGTATTTCTTCTTAAATTCTTCTTCTCCCATACTATTTACGAAATCGGTGAGTCTTTTGAATAGCATTTCTACCCCGACATATATAATTCCCTGAGGGGCTTCCAATTTGTTTATCACTTCACATAGAACATCATCTGTGGGCGGTCTTGGGAAAAGGAGCATTTGCATACCTAAAGATAAAGCACCATTCATTACACATGTCATTCCGAAACTGTGGAAAAAGGGAATACTGCCGATCGTGATCATACCCGGACTTAATTTCACCCATTCTTTAACCATGTAGATATTGGTAACCAAATTAGCATGTGAGAGCATCGCAACTTTAGGTAGACCTGTGGTTCCCCCTGTCATGAGATACACAGCAGGGGTTGTCCATGGGTCAATATCTACTTTAATATCTTTTGGTTCTGTCTCCTTTATAATTTTGTCCATCCAGATTACTTTATAATCCTCTGTTTCAGTTGGTAGTTTATCCCTGGCATTCGGTATCCCAAGGCTTTCAATAGTTGCTGCATCCGTAGTTAGAAAATCAACGAAATTAGTGGGTATAACAAATTTTACATTAGTTTTGGGCAGTATTTCTGAAGGACCAGCTATGTACAACATATCCATTAGAACAAGCACTTTTGCATCGGTCATAGTCAATGAATGCAACAATTCCATTGGCCGATAAGTGGGATTTATTCCTTGTGTAATTGCTCCAATATATTGACAACCCATATAAGCTACTACGAAATTAATGGAATTGGGTAAATCTATTGCCACGACATCTCCAGGCCTAATTCCTAGGGTATCATGAAGATATGTTCCAAACTTTTTAGCATAATCAAAAAGGGTTCTTAGTTTCACCTTTTCCATATATGATCCATAGACAAACACGCAGACAACATTATCCCAAATCCCATAAAGATCTGCTGTTTTTAAGTATCCTTCCCACATAGAACTTATTTCTACATCCTCAACGTCTTTCAACTGCTTTGGAACTCCTTCTGGCCAGTAACCTTCAGTGAACCATACTTTATTCTCATCTACAATAAAATCATCTAAACTTGGCATAAAACTTCACTTCTTTAATGGTTTTTTATTTTAAATTCTATAAAAATATCGATCGATATATTATGATTGATTCATTATAATATAATAATTTAACTTGATCCTCTATTAGATTTTGTCTGTAATGTCCTTTAGTAAATCATACTTTTTATAGTGCTAAAAAGCTTATACATTTTTGTAAGAAAAAAGTGGTTGGTTTTATTCGAAAATAAGAAGTCTTGAAAATTGGATAGTGAATCGAGAATATTAAAAAGAATATAAATATTCCCTACTATAGCAAAGGAATTGTCAAAAGTCACACATGACTTTCAAAAGAAAACTAAAAGATCAATTACTTGATGTTTTAACTGAAAAGGAGCTCTCCCTCCTTCCACGAGGGTTTCAAACGATAGGTAATCTTGTTATCCTGAAGTTAAATCCAGAATTATATAGTAGGAAAAAGGTGATTGCTGAAGCATTTATGGTTTTACTCCCGAGAATTACTGGAGTATATATTAATAAAGGCAGAATTGTGGGGACATACAGGGAACCTGAAAACATAGAGTTTATAGCAGGAGTTGATGATCCTGTTGTTCAACATAAAGAGCATGGGGTAACCTATCAATTTGATATAACGAAAATTATGTTTAGCAAAGGAAATATCAACGAAAGAAAATTTTTGGCAACTTTAGTCAAAGAAGGTGAGGTCATAGTGGATATGTTTGCGGGAATAGGGTATTTTTCCCTTCCTATAGCTAAACACTCAAAAGCTAAAAAAATATACGCTATTGAGCTTAATTCTGAATCCTTCAAATTTCTTTCAATAAATATTAAAATTAATAATTTAGAGAACGTAATTCAACCGATAAATGGCAATTGCAAAGAGGAAGTAATTAAACTTAGTAATTTGGGCGTTAAGGCTGACCGTGTAATAATGGGTGTTTTCCCAGCGCCACTAGATTATGTGAGTGTAGCGTTAACATTGGTGAAAGAAGGGAGGACAATATTTCATTTTGAAGGAGTGATTGGGAAAGATGAGCATGATTCTCTCTTTGAAGATTTCAAAAAAATTGCTAAAGAATCCGGTTATAAATGTGAGTTAGAATCATATCGATATGTAAAAAGTTATGGACCAAGATTATTTCATATCGTTTTAGATATCTTTGTTAAGAAAAATTAGATAATTTTATTTAGTGCTTACAAGAACTATATTATATACCCATCACAAAAAGAGAGTTTCATTAAAAAATAATTCAACACGAATGGAAATGAGCAACCATGTCAGAAAAGGCAATAATTGGTCTTGATTATAGCCATAATAACTTTTTAACCTTAGAAGCTTCAAGCTTTGCTGAATTTACTCAATTTCTATTTAACTCAGGGTATAAAATAGGGAAAATTGAATCTGGGTTTAATTCTCTTCCTGATTTAGGCAAATATAAAACAATCATCTTATCTACCCCAAGAAATACTAATTTAAAAGAAAAAGAAATTGAAAATCTAGTAGAGTACGTAAAAAATGGTGGAGGGTTGTTAATAACCAGCTCTACTGGCGGAGATTACTCAAATAGTACTAATTTGAATATATTAACGCGAAATTTTGGATTTGAATTTCTACCCAATGAGATTAATGATTCAGTAAGTTATGTCCATCTTCAAAAGAGACCTATATTGACAACATTTAAAGCTCATGTTATAACAGAAGGGATTAATAAGCTTGTATTTTCAAGCTCTTGTTCTACTAAAATACTTGATTTCTTAGAGGATGGCGAAAATATTAAAATTGAGAGTTTGTTAACATCTGGATTGAATAGCTGGCACAGGTTATTTGATGGAGAAGAATGGCTTGAGGAAGACCTCCCTAAGACAGACCTGTTAGTAGCAGTTGACTATTATGACGGAAAAGTTGTAGCTTTTGGTAACATTAGCATATTCTCTTCTCTCGCAAGGGAGTATGGCTTCTCAGCATTTGATAATGATATTCTTATTGCTAATATTTTAAATTGGTTGATGGGGAGTATAGAATCTGAAGGAAAACCTGTAACAGTTGAACTCAACTTAGATTTATTTTATTGGATGGAAGGAATTGTAAAGGAAAATAAATGGGATAATTTTTCGGATCTAATCAACATAAGCTTGAAATATTTTAAAGACCACTACGAGGAAATAATGGCCGAGGTTGAACAGAAAAAACTGGATAAGCTAGAGCGACGAAAAGAATATGAGGAAGCAGAAAAAAAAGAGATCATAGAGAAAAAAGAAGAAGAAGTATTTGAAAAAGTTCCTATTCAAGAAAGGAAAAAGGAGGATCTTGAAGAGATTATGAAATCTTTAGAGGAACTGACGGGAGAGCATTATGAGATTTCTATTGATCTCGATGGTCAGGATGAAATAAAGATCGCAAACTCCTCACTAAGTTACACAACTGAAGATGTTAAAGAATTTGAACAGGGTAACGCGAAGAATGCTATCTGGCATGGGAAAGCTACAAAAGCCTTCGTAGAATGGTTAGTGAAAAAATATCAATAATAAAATGAAATTTTTATGATGTATATATCCATAAAATAGAAATTTAATCACTTATTCTTTGTTATAGAGAAAACTATATTCTATATTATGGAAAAATATTTATTTGTTTTAGGGGCAAATTGGCAACTGTCAATAGCTGAGCTTGATAATTATCTAAGATATTCTAAGAATCGAGGTAAAATTTTAGATTATTCTGGAACAACTGCGGTAGTAGAATTTGAAAAATTACATAAAGATAAGCATTACATAAATGAACTAATGGAGATCCAATTTATCCTTGGTGGGTGCCAGAAAATAGCGAAAATCTATGATTTTATTGATATTCAGACTATAAAAGATGCGTTTCCACCTATAATTGAAAAATACAAATATGTAGAAAAGACTCGAGCTAAAATTTTAAATATGCTTGATACAATTCTTATCGGGAAAAATCAGATATTTCCTAAAATATATGAAAGTATGTTTTTTGCAGTGTCAATTTATCCGAACCTTTATGACGATGAATATTACTCTGAAATATTGGTAAAGCATTTTCTGCCTTTCTTGAATAAAGGATTAATGGAAAAATTAAAACTTAAAGGAGCTGTAAAAGCGCTATATTATAAATATCCAGAAAAAAACTTAAAATCGGGGTATTTAAATCCAATCTTCCCTCATGTAGTTATTAAATACGATTTACTAACGGAAAATAGAGGGGAAATTGTTTTCGGGTTTACAGAAGCGGGAGTCTATATAGGTAGAACATTTACAGTTGGGGACCCCGGATTTAAGAAAGAAGTTGACGAAGAACGCCCTTTTAAAGAATATAAAAGCAGTATTTCTCCCAAACTCGCGCTGATAATGCTCAATTTTTTAAATTTATTTAACAACCGGGAAAATTGTAATATCCTTGATCCTTTTGTTGGAAACGGGACTATTGCTATGTTTGGGCTCCTACAAGAATTTCAAATTTTTGGGTCAGATAACGATGAGTCAAAAGTAAAAAATACAATTCGTAATCTACAGTGGCTATTAAACCTTTTAGAAGAAGAAATTCCAATATTGATCGAGAATAGAATTGCAAAAATTGATGTGAAGGATCTCTCAGATCACTTTAACCTCAATTTTTTTGATGGAATTGTGACTGAACCAGAATTGGGACCATTTTTTCTAGAAAAACCTTATTATACGCAAGTAAAAGAATTATTAGACAAAACCTTAGAGCCTCTTTATGATACTCTCTTTAAGGAAGCGTATAAAATACTAAAAACGAAGGGGAGAATCTGTGTTGTTGGTCCTATAATAAGTACCATCGATGGGAACGATCTGCAATTAAATATCGAGAAAATGGCTTCAAAGAACAAGTTTAAATTAATTCCACTCATCAATCCCGATCGTTTTATTAATAAAGAAAGTCCAAAACTTCAATTAAAAAGAAGCTCGTTTAAAACTTTAATTGATGCTAAAAAAGGTCAAATCATAAAGCGAAAAATCTATCTTTTCGAAAAAACTGAGGGAAATGCAGTATAAAGAGATTCTTGATAAAATGGGGTCATCTTTACAGGGTGAGGCACATTTAGATGAGCTAGCAAATATCAAACAAGATCCATTTAAGATCCTTATCTCAACAATATTATCTGCTCGAACTAGAGATGCAAATACGAAAATAGCTACAGAAAGACTCTTTGCGAAATATAATTCACCCTACTTGATAGCTACAGCAGATAATGAGAGTCTGGAGGACTTGATCAGGGCATCAGGATTTTATAGAATAAAAGCAAATCGAATAAAAGAAGTTTCAAAAGTGTTACTTGATAACTACAATGGAAAGGTTCCTAAAGACTTTGAAGATCTCATTAGTTTACCCGGAGTAGGAGCAAAAACTGCTAATTGCGTATTAGTATATGCCTTTAAAGAAGCAGCTATTCCTGTAGATACTCATGTCCATAGAATTAGTAATCGTTTAGGTTGGGTTAAGACTGTAAAACCTGAGCAGACGGAAAAGGCGCTAAGAGAAGTAGTTCCTAAATCCCTATGGATACAAATCAATAGAATTTTCGTCAGATTTGGGCAAGAAATTTGTTTACCACTTCAACCAAAATGCGATATTTGTCCCGTAGAGAAGATGTGCTCAAAAGATTTTTCAATGGAGATCGAAAGAAAGAAAAAGAAAAATAAATCAAAATAACTGTTTAAATTTACTCTAATCATTAGAACTCAATCGAATGATTGCTCAACTCTGTTTTTCTGGTAATACAATATATACCCTAAAGAAATCCCCCCAATTAAGCCTGTTAGATGAGCCCAAATATTAATTCCAGGTGAAAAGGATGCGATGATATAATATGCAATATAAAGCAGAGCAAATGGTAAAAGAGAACGATTTTCTGAAGCGATGATGATTAAGACAACTCCGATTAGGCCAAAAATGGATCCTGAGGCTCCTAGGCTGATTGTATTAGGAGCTATTAAAATTAGAGAAAAGAGATTTCCTATTAGCCCTGAGATAATAAAGGTGATTATATAAAATACCTTTGAAAATTTTGGATGTGATTCTATAGTCGCTCCAAATAATAGTAAGGCTAGTAAATTGGACACTAAATGTAAGATATCTGCATGAAGGAATAAAGACGTAAAAAGTCTCCAAATTTCATACTCATTAAGAATTCTACTGTTAATCTGAACAAAAAGGTAAAAATATTCAATCGGCATAGCTATATTGAAAGTTAAAAAACATAAGATATTAATAAAAATTAGAGTTAATGTGATTTTAGCTTTTCTTAAATCTTTAATATCTAAAAGAATCATTCTTTTATACTCCTACTAAAGAATAATTGAATCAAATAGTTAAAAATTATTATAAAAAAATATAATAGTTTTTCACAATATTATCTTTTTAACAATACTAGATGATAATCTTGAGAAACAATAGGATCAAAGATAACCTAAAGGTAAAGAGAAAACAGTTGCTAGATAACTTGATAGTCAACGATCTCTTAAAGGACAAAAGATTAATTAAGGCATTTATGGAAGTACCATTAGAAAAGTTCGTCCCTGATAATTTAATTAATGATCCACTCATAAAGTCTTCACTTTATGAAGATAAGGCAACTCTATTTTACTACGATGAGCAAAACCCTAGGAACAATAGAACAATATCAGCACCCCATATGATCACAATTATGTTACAGGGTTTGGCATTAGATGAAAATGATGATCTGCTTATTCTGGGAGCTAAAAGCGGATACATTGCTGCATTAGCACATAAACTAGCACCTAAAGGAGAATTCATAATTCTTGAAGCAAATTCAGAAATTGCAAAAATTACCGCGAATAATCTAAAAAACCTAAATCTTGATGATAATATAACGATTATTGTTAAGAATCCATTATTAGGCATGCCTGAACTGAGTCCCTGGCAAAAAATCTTGGTCACGGGTGCTATTGAGCAAACAAGAATATATCCCTTATTACACCAACTTGATCAAAATGATGGAGTATTATTTGCACCAATTGGTCCGGAGAAAGTTCAGACTTATACACAAATACTACGACAGAATAATGAGTTTTATGGAAAAAAACAACTACCTGTAAGGTTTTCCCATTTAATTACACAAGTAGAATTAGAGGAACTAGAATTGATAACGGATTTTGATGATTTCGAAAACCAAGAGAACGTCCATAAAGAAGCTTTTGTTTCAAGTCCGATCTCAAGTAAGATTAACATTAAATATACGGAAAATATTCTTGAAGAGATTAACCCAGAACGACAGAAGCTAGTTCATACTGTTGATAAAGAACAGAGAGATTTTATTATTTCTATATTGGAAGACAGTATCAATTTGGCAAAAAATTTGAAAATATCTGGAGATAATGATTTTATAATTGAAACCCTTAACACCATTGAAGAGAATTTTGAAAATCTTAAAAAATCGAAAAAAAAATTTGAACTCAAAATTAAAAGACTTCAAAATGAGTTGAATCAAATACGTTCATACTGTCTTATGAGAAAAGATCTGGAAGATAGGGATCCATCTAATCCAGCGTTTAATGATCAAAAATTTAAGATCGTTAATAGCCAAATCAATGAAATCAACCATCTTATCAATATCTTACAAGGGGAACTTAGCAGGATCCAAACTTATTATAAAATTTAGGATTTCTAGTTTTAAATTAAAACCCTTCAATTTAAACCTACATTTTATATATTCTAATTCATGACAGTTTAAGAAAGTTTAAAATTCCAATATAAAGAACCAAACCAGCCAATATGAAAAGAAGATAATTGTAAGGTGGAGAAATCAATCTATTCCGGATTTTCTTTTTATAATTCTTATAACCTAAGCCAAATTTTGGTAATAGAATGTATTTCTCTTCTAAAAAACCTTCAATTTCAACTAGTATAAAGATAAATGGAGAAAGGATTACGGCAAATAGAGAATCGAAGATAAAGGTTAATCCTAGAAAGATGAGAATCCACGCCAAATCAATGGGATGTCGTACTATTTCATGCACTCCTTTTGTAAATAAAGTGTCTCCTTTTCCTTCTGAAACTTTCCGTTTTACGATTTTTTTAGCTAAAAATTGAATTCTTACTCCTACTACAATGAAAATTATGCCAAGTAATAAGAACCATATCCAATATTGCCAAAAATAGCTGATATTCTCACTGAAAATAGGTTCAAGAAAACTTGAACCGCTAAGAGGTATCAAACATAAACTCAATTTCCAGATTATAGGATATACTCTCAAATATTGATGTTTAATTTTCGTGTAATATGAGCTAAATTTTACAGAGATTACCCAAAATACAGAATAATTAATCAGAAATGCTGCTGTTAAGATTAAACTGATAATGAACATAAAACTCATCTAATTTATAGGGATTTATATGATTTTACAAAATAAAAATTTTCTGAATTTGGTTAGATAATTTCAAAATCTCCAGAACTTAATTAACTTGCGCCTAAAATCAGTATATTAAGAATTTAATAATTTAGTAACCTAAAGTTTTTATCTTTCAAGTCGTTTTTTTTTTTAACATATTTCGAAATTTTTTTGCTACTTGGTATATGCCCGAATTAATTCCTCTTAGATGCTTCTATTATAGAAAAGGAAAGGATCCAAATGTGCTGAAATCTTTAGTAGCTCCTCCGTATGATGTAATCTCGGAAGAAGAAAAGCACGAATTTAAGCTACAAAATCATAATAATATTTGTCATGTGATTCTTCCAGAAACATATGATGGTGCAGGCGAAAAATTAGAGGAAATGATAAATACAGAAACAATCATTACAAATAAAAGTAGATGTATTTGTATTTATGGAATAGATTACATTAGACCAGATAATGGAGAAAATATTACTCGATATGGTTTTGTCGGGCTCCTTAAATTAGTAGAAATCTTTCCTGCTGCTGACGGGATCGTCCCTCATGAAATGACGTTTAAGAAGTTTACAGAGGATAGATTAAACATCATCCGGAAAACTGATGCTAATTTTTCCCCAATTTTCACAATTTATGATGGGAATGGCTCAGCAATCAAACTATTCAATAAATACATTGATAAAAATCCCTTTCTTACCACTATAGATCGTGATGGATTTACTCATAAGATCTGGTTAGTTTCAGAAGAAGAGGATATCCAGGAATTTCAGGAGATTATCAAGAAGAATTCTGTTATTATCGCTGATGGTCATCACCGTTATATTACATCCCTCCGTCATAGCAGACATGGGGGTTGCAAATACATAATGGCATTATTTATAGATTTTAACGACCCCGGATTGATAATTTACACTAACCACCGTGAAATCCACAATCTCTCGGTGGAAAGTTTAGAAGATTTTAAAGGGAAAGTTGGTAAGCTTTTTGAATTTTATGAAGCTACCAATGGTTTCCAGCAATTGAAGGATCTGATGGAAGAAAATAAAGAATCCCATGTTTTTGGATGTTATTTTCAACAAAGATATCTCTTTCTAAAACTTAAGGATGAATATAAACCTGAAGATTATATCTCTGGAAACCATTCAGTAGAATGGAAAAATTTATCTCTTCCAATTTTGCACAATATCTTATTAGACCGATGTTTGAATATTAAAAACGAAGATATCTCCTATATAAAGGATGCTGAAAGAGGTTTGAAGAAGGTTGACGAGGGGAAAATCAAAGCATTATTCTTAGTAAATCCAGCAACCTTAGAGGAAATTCAGAAAATCACCCAGTTAGGAGAAATAATGCCTCAAAAATCAACTTATTTTTACCCTAAACCTTTATCTGGGCTTATTATACATCTTCACACAGAAGAAATTGAATAAAGGGCATAAAGACCAAATTATAGCCTAAATAAGAAATAATTAAAATTTTATCATTAATCTAAAATAATAAAAATTTCAGTTTGGTGTATACAGTGAGCGAAGAAGAAAAAATGTCACGAGAAGAACTCGAGTTACTTTACGAAGTATTATTCAAAAGAATGATGGAAATCATGAAAAAGGTAGAGGTAGACATTGACCCCTTTATGGAGATGATTAATCGGTTATCCGTATTATCGGGATTTCAATATAGCTTTAACTTTCTATTCTCTGTATTTTCTCTTTATTTTTATTTCGACCAATTATTCATACTTTGTTTCAAAATTCCTTAATCTTGTGAGGATATCATCTCTTACTGTACCTATGATTAGTTTATCACCCAGGTTTTTCAATTCTCTAGCAAATGATAGAATTTGATGAGTTATTGGACCAGGAGGGAAATAATCTCGTTTATCCTCTAGAAACTGTCCTAACTCCTCCCCAGAAGTCGTTTGATTCACTTTTTTATAAAGCTCTATAAAAACCTCATTAATCAAGCCTTGCTGAGATGGATCCAAGTGCAGTTTAGTTTCTAAAATATCAGATTGAGAACGTGATGAATCCCCAATCGACTCTAAAGATTCCCTGCCTAAAACAGTGACATTTGGTTCAGATCTGGGATAACTTCCTTCCCCAGTACAATTATAGTTTAAAATTATAGTTGTCTCCATCTTAATTTCTATGAATTTGATTTGTAGCTCAGTTCCGTCAATAACTTGAACAATTTCATGAGTTGTCCCTTCGGGAGGTATAAATTCGGTTAAGGCAAAACCCGAGGGTATTTTCTCCTTAACTATAACATTTTCCAATGCTACTCCCCCCTTATTTTCGAGTCTTATTGCTATATTGAATTCACCTTCATTAAACCCAGGTTTAATACTCTTCAAGGTTTTTAGTTTTCTTTTAACATATTTTATTTTAATTTCAGGCTCTTCTTCTGGTATCACCTCTAAGAACTTACCTTCTATACTACTGTTAACCTTTAGTTTGATTGGTGTCTTATAAACCGTTTCAGTGGGTGGTCGTGGATTTTTTGCTTGAAGAGGATAAGATACAACCATAGTCTTTCCGTGAGTAAATTCACTAGAAAGGTCATGCAAGCCTATGGAAATTTGATGTCTTTTTGTAAAATCTTGGTCATTCGGCTCTATAATTATATTTTGGATATACTTCTTTCTTTCACTGATAACTAAATTGTCTATCCTAATTCTAATTTCCCCAATCGAGGATGGTACAAAATCCTCAGGAATTTCATCAAAAATTATGGCTTTTTCGATTGGTGAAGAACCATTATTGAAAATCGTATTAAGTACAATCAAATCTGTAACGGCATAAGCATCTACTTCTTCGGGACGAATATCCTTTTTGATCGTAGCACTTAAAACAGAATATTCAGATGATTCTTTTATAATTTCTCCGACTACTCTTGAAATTACTAAATAAAGCGGAGTAAATCCTATTTCAGATGTCAATTCGGGAACATTCTTTGATTCAACCTGAAAATTGAATTCCCAGCCACCCCCTGGATTTAAAATCTTATCTGGAGTTTGAGATACAACTGTTTCAGAACCAGTGACAATTTTATGAGAAACTCTAACATCTTCTACTCGTACTTGAAATTCAGAATCATTTATAAATTCAACATTACAATTCCATACACTGGGGGTTTTTCCCTCTTCTGTTTCAACTCCGCTCATTGAATCTGTTAATCCCCTTACTTCAGGAGATATCATTGATAGTTGATAATTATTAACTAAATAGGTAATTTTCATACTACCCAGGGCTTGTTCTGTTAACAAATTCATGGTTGAACTCATATGTATTTCAAGCTCAACCTTTTCACGTCCATTCAAAGAAGTAATTTCCCATGTTAGCGATTTTTTTCCATTTTCTTCTGTTATCTTTGTGTCTCCCTTTGTTGGGCTTTTAATTTCAATTCCATGAAAGATATCAGGTATTTCATGATAAACTTTAATTTCCAGTATCGGTAGATTTTGTAGATTCTCTAATTTAATTTTAAGTGAGCATTTATTATCTTGCTGAAAAAGAAAAGTATTGTTAATTTTTTCGCGATCTGATATATCAGTATCAAATTCTTCCTTTACTTCTAAGGTCAGTGCTTTGATTCCTTTTAATTCATATTCTCTCACGACTTCTTGGGCGGGGTTCAAGACACCTATGTTTAACTCTCTCGAATCAAAGGTTGTTTTCACAATTTCTTTAAGATCACAGTCTAAATCCCAAAGTCTGCTCTTTTGAGTTGGATTTTTAATTATTAACTTTCCTTTACCAACAACTTCTTTTAAATTAGAAGAACTATCCAGATACGCTATCTCTTCTTCAGTTATATCAACTACAATAAGATTTTGAGACATTGGTAATTTTCTTCTCGATATTAAGATATAAACACGTGAAGTGTTGTATAGATAATTATTTCTGGGAATATAAATTTCTCTAAAACCTAAGAGATCTTATCTCTAATCTTAAATTATAAGTATTCTTATTTACTTTAAGCTGAACAACAAATGCCCTAAAGATCTTGGCTAATAAACAGTTTTGGGATATAGTAGAGGAGTTCAATAGTTTAATGAAATCAGCGATTGAAGGGCCAGATTGTACAAAATTGTGTAAAGGAGATTGCTGTTCAATTAAAATTGATGTTCCTAAAGTTTTAGCAGAAGAATATATACACAAAGGCCATGCTAAGAAGGATGATTTTACAAGAAGTGATGTTTTTAGTTTTAAATTAAGATTTGATGAAACAACTGGAAGATGTTTTTTATTTGATAAATCTATTAACGGATGCCTAGTCCATCACACAAATAAAAAGCCTCCCCAGTGTTTTATTTATCCTACTAACTTTTCTCATCCTGAACAAGAAGAAGTGAGTTGTAAACGACTTGGCGGCTGGAAAATAATCGATCCTGCAAAGGCTAAAAAGGCAGAATGTTTATTAAAATACTACATCTTTCTTTGTAAACTTGAAGCGAGAAAGGAAATACGAAACCTAAAGAGGAGATTATCCACTAGCTTAGAAAATAATACGCTGAGCAAACTTTTACAGAACACTGCACCAAGTAGTATTGCGGGAGTTAAAGACACTTGGGACAACATCTCATTGTTATCTTCAGAGGGTTTTTCTTTACAACTAAAAAATTTATGTGCACAACATAAACCCAAGTGTGGAGTAAATTTTATAGAATGTGAAGCTATTTGCCCTGAAGTTACCCAAGGTATCCTTGAATATCTGCAAGGAAAATTATATAGGTATATTAGAAAACACGATCCCGATACTGAAGGAGAATATCCTTTTCTCAAACTGTTTAAGTAGCTCAGATAAAGGATGTTCGTTTCTTATTTTTGTCGGCTAATACCTTAATAATAATCCCATATCCCGGGTATATTTTCTGCATAATATACATTTTTAAGTAATATTATTGAAATAACATTTACATAATACAAATTTTGAAAGTAAAAAAATCGGGAAAGCGAATGTCATATTCTGAAAAGAGTTTGAATGATTTAGCGAAAAATGTGTTCTCTGAGAAATATGAATTTGTCAAAGGTCCAGTCCAAGTAAAGGGAGGGTCAGGAAAATCTTGGACTTTTGATGCTGTGGTCAAGAACCAACTCAATACTTTTGGAGTGTTTATAAGAGATTGGAAAAGAGAGATTTCAATTACACAGCTGCGACAATTGCATAAAGCTTGTATTGATACGAATGTTCAAGGTGGTATAATGATTTGTAATATCATTACTGATTTTTCAAGGGATTACAGTTCTCAATTTGGGATCCAACTACTTTCCCGGGGGCATCTAATTTCCACATTAAGAAGAAGGGAGTTTCAAAATAATTTTTAAATCCCTCGTTTCTTCTTATTCATCCTGCAAATTTCTATACATTGAATCTAATAAATTTCTCCATGGTTGTTTTACAGGGTTTAAATTCGCAATTTTCTTCTAACCTATACGATACCGACAGGTTAATTCAAATGTTAAAAATTTATAAGTTAACAATCAAAAATATATTATTGAAAATACCGAAGTTCGGGTGGAGTTTTTATGATTCATGTATTTCAAATCAATGAGGAATTAAGTGGATTTGAAGAATTAAAATTAGAGGAAAATAAAGTTTTGTTTGAACTACTGGATCCTCATAAGATCTTGCTTTTTGTTGATGAGCATACAGAAAAAGTATGGATATGGGAAGGTCAGAATACCTCGCCACGAATGAAATTCATAGCTGCAAGATTAGCCCCCAATTTACGAGACAGAGAGGGTTTCGGTTTTAGAATCTCAGCTGCTGATGGAGGAGATGAACCTGCAGCCTTTAAAGTATTAGTAGGACTTGTATAATCCCATTATTGGTAAATTCCTCTAGTTCTCAGAAATCCACAGAGTAGCGTTGATAAATTTGTGGAGTGATATGAATTAAATCCTATATCATATAAATCAATGTATAACTATTATTTTCAAGAGTACAAATTGATTTGGGAAATTTATAATGAATGCTAGAAAAGACGAAAAAGAGGGGGAATTTGTCTTTGAATTCTATGATGATGATTATGGAGAAGATTTGCAAGATGATTCAGCTTCAGCTACAGCTGTAGAAGATTA
>Ga0209536_100005803_pt1 | contig 19081 bp, 16 predicted proteins | sample DeeMarSeWOR28_12_FD_187461 | JGI IMG/M metagenome (GOLD analysis project Ga0209536, IMG submission 187461) | Marine sediment microbial communities from White Oak River estuary, North Carolina - WOR-2-8_12 (SPAdes) (version 2) | ecosystem: Environmental > Aquatic > Marine > Intertidal zone >... | reverse complement strand
GCGTTCGACCCCCTGGAGCCCCGGGGAGTCGAGCCCGAGCCCGCCGCGCTGGTCGACGACGACACCGAGCTCCAGCTCCTCGAGGCGCGGGCCAAGGCCGCGTACTACGAGCTGACCTCGCTCGCGCCACCCGCTGCGGCGCTGCGCTTCGAGCCGGTCTCGGCGGCCGCGACCCCGGGGGCGATGGACCGTCTCGTCGCCCGGTACCACGACGCCTCGACGGTCTTGTCCATCGAGCCTCTCGTCATCATCCCGGCTGCGGTGTTCGACTTTCTGTGTATTCACCCGTTCACCGACGGCAACGGGCGGACGGCGCGTCTGTTGACACTCATGATGTTGTACCAGGCCGACTACCAGGTGGGCCGCTACATCAGCCTGGAGCGAGTCTTCGAGGAGTCCCGAGAGACGTATTACGAGTCGCTGCTGGTGTCGTCCGAGGGCTGGCACGAAGGCGCTCACGACATCCGTCCGTGGATGCGCTACTTCTGGGGCGTCATGCTGCGCGCCTATCGAGAGTTCGAGGAAAGGGTGGGCGAGATATCCACCGGACGGGGCGCCAAGAGCGCCCACATCCGTCGCGTCATCGATCGCAAGACCTCCCCGTTTGCGATCTCAGAGATCGTTGCCGAGTGCCCGGGCATCAGTCGCGACATGATCCGGGTGGTGCTGCGGCAGCTCAGGGACGAGGGCGTCCTGCAGGTCGTGGGACGGGGGCGTGCCGCGAGGTGGTCGAGGCGGTAAGCCGACAGGCTTTCTACGGCGCCGCCCTGTCCACGGGTCCGAGGTAGGTGTCGAGCCAGGCGAGGGACTCCCTGATCACGTCCTTGTGGCAGTCCTCGAGCCCGTGATACGAATCCAACACGGCGTGCCGTTTGTGCTCGAGCGGTGTCGCCAACGCGTTGAAGAGCGGCAGTTGTGAGGTTTCGTAGGGGAAGCCCATGTCGTGCCTGCCGTTCACCATAAGCACGGGTGTGGTGACGCGCAGGGCGTACTGATAGGTGTCGTAATCTCCCACCCCGAGACCCCCGGCGATCAGGATGCTGGCCTTGATGCGCGGTTCCCTGGCGGCGATGTCGACGCCGCGGTAGGCGCCCCAGCTGTAGCCACAGAAGGCGATCCTGTCGCTGTCGATGTCATCCCGGCTCTCGAGATAGTCGATGCTCCGGGCCACCTCGCGTAAGTTCCTGGCATCCCAGCCCTCGGGGGGCTTGGGCTCCTCCTGCGCTCCGCCCCCGGCCTCGTAGGTCCCGGTAAACATCGGATAGATGATGGCCCTGCCGGCCTTGGTGAAGAAGTCGCACTTGTCCATGTGGACCAGATGCTGCCCATTCTTGCTCGAGGAGACGTACGATGCGCCGGCACCCGGGAAAAAGAGCACCGTTTGAAACGGCGGGGACGCATTCTTGGGAAGAAACACGTAGGCCGAGAGACGCCCGGAGGCGTAGGCCTCCGTGAAGGAGACCTTTTCCACCCTCCAGTGCGGTGAGCTGTCGTCTTCGAACTCGACGTCGGCCTCGAGCGGCACTCTGTCGTACGCGGCAAAGTCGAGGCGTGTCTGAAAGACCTCGTCCGAGAACGGCTGCACCGCGCCCCAGTCAGGCGGCGGGAGCCGCTCGAGCGCTTGCCACAGCTCGTCGGCATTCTCACCCGGCGAGACTTGTCTCATGCACCTGAAACCGTTCCCTGGAGCGCGATCGATCGGCAGACGCTCGTCGGCCTCGCCGAACAGGTACGCCGGGTCGTTCCAGGCCCCCCCGAGCACGAAGCGATGATCGCCCACCCCGTTGAAGCACCATTCGCGGACATTCCCGGCCATGTCGTAGATGCCATATAGATTGAGGCTTGCCCGGAAGCTGCCCACCGGCGCAAGGCCGGAGCCCTCGATGTTGCTGAGTGGTATGAGGAATTCGCTGCCCCAGACTCCTGCGGCTCGGTCCCAGTGATAGACGGTGGGTAGGCTCTTGCCACGGAAATCGCAGTAGGCGGCCGCCTCGTACCAGCTCACCCCGGAGACTGGGTGGTCCCCGGTGCCATCCGGGAAGGTTCCGAACGCCCAGGAGGCCGGTCCCGAACTGCCGGTCTCGTCCACCAGCTCGGTCATCGCCTCTTCCCACGACAGGATCCGGCCGTCCTTGACGACGTCGTGCTTCCAGAATTCCGGCGAGGCGTAACCACCGGCGTCCACGAAATCCTTGTACTCCGAGTTGGCCACCTCGAATCTGTCCATCAGGAACTCGCCGGTATCGACCGAACCGAGATCCGCGTTGAGGGGCAACGAGACCCAGACATCTCCTTCGCCACCCGGCAGTCTGGCCATTCGCGCCGGCAGCGTGCCTGCCTCGTCGAGGGTGATGTTCCACTCTCCGGGCCAGCCGAAGTCTGCAATCTCAATCGACTCGAATCCGGCCTTCTCGATCTTGAATCGGTGATACCCCCTGGGTACGCGCAGAATCTCTCCGCCAGCTCTCCCTAGGTGAAGCCACTCGCTCTCGGGGTCCCGGTGATCCATCACATAGAAGTCGGCCTCGGTGGGCTCGACGTTCATCAGGGGTTCCACCGAGATTCGGGACCACAGTTCCTTCAACAGTGGGTCGTCCCACACCACATGTTCCGCTTCTAGGGCCAGCCGGAACGCTTTCAGAAACTCTCCCTCCTCTGCCAGCCTCAAAGCCTCGGGAATCACCTGCTCTCGGGCGCGGCCCACCTCGGCGCCGCGAAGGCATGAGCATGGCGCTGGCAGGCCGGGTCGCACTCGTCACCGGCGGCAGCAAGGGCATCGGCCGGGCCGTCGCCGCGGCGCTCGCGCGCGAGGGCGCGAAGCTCGCCCTCTGCGCGCGCGGCCAGGACGCGCTCGAGACGGCGGCCGGCGAATTGCGCGCACTCGGCGCCGAGGTCCTGGTGCAGGTCGCCGACGTGACCCGCGGCAAGGACATCACGCGCTTCGTCGCCGCAGCGGCGGCACGCTTCGGCGGGATCGACATTCTGGTCAACAACGCGGTCAGCTCGACGCAGGGCAGCTTCGGCGCGCTGTCGGACGAGGAATGGCGGCACCACGTCGACGTCAAGCTCCTGGGCTACGTGCGCTGCGCGCGAGAGGCCCTGCCCTGGCTGGAAAAGAGCGCCCAGGGGCGCATCGTCAACATCGGCGGCATGACCGCGCGCGACGTCAGCGCCTATCGCATCACCAACGGCGTCGTAAACGCCGGCGTGAGCAACTTCACCAAGCACCTCGCCGAGCAGGTCGGCAGGCACGGCATCACCGTGAACGCGATCCACCCCGGCTACACCCAGACGCCGCGCATGGAGGCGATGATCCGGCGCCGCGCCGAGCTCGAAGGGCACTCGATCGAGGAAGAAACGCGCCTGCGCCTGGCCGAAATCCCGATCGGGCGATTCATCGAGCCCGGCGACATCGCCCAGTTGGTGCTGTTCTTCTGCTCCGACGCTGCGGCCGCGGTCACCGGCCAGTCGATCGCGGTCGACGGCGGCTCGGGGCGCGCGATCAATTATTGAGCGCGTCAGAGCCGACGCATGAGGTGAGCGCCGCGCAGGGCGCCGGCCCGCGGTGAACGGTGAATCACGTTCCCGATCCGTGTAGGCTTGACGCAATTCGATCGACTATTGATGACCCGACCCAGGAGCGAGCCCCCATGATCCACGTCATTGCCATCATCACCGCCAAGCCCGGCAAGCGCGAAGCCGTTCTCGAAGCCTTCCGCGCGAACGTTCCCGCGGTGCGCGCCGAGCAGGGCTGCATCGAGTACGGCGCCGCGGTCGATGCGCCGGGCGACCTCAAGATCCAGACGAAGTTCGGCCCGGACAGCTTCGTGGTTGTCGAGAAATGGGAAAGCATCGACGCCCTCAAGGCGCACGCCGCCGCGCCGCACATGGCCGCCTACGCCGCCAAGACCAAGGAGCTGCTCGCGAACCGCGTGATCCACGTGCTCTCGCCGGCCTAGCGTCCGCGTCGGCACCGCGCAGCAAGGCGCCTCGGACTTCATCGTGAGCGATCACGGACTCCGGCATCGGCTGGTGGCAATCCTTGCCGCGGACGTTGCCGGCTATTCGCGCCTCATGGCGCAAGACGAGCGCGCCACGCTGGCCGCGCTCGATGCCGCACGCGGCGTCTTCAAGCTCCGCATTGACGCGAACCAGGGTCGCGTCATCGACATGGCAGGCGACTCGGTGCTCGCGGCGTTCGACTCGGCAAGCGGCGCCGTCAGCGCCGCGCTCGAGATCCAGAAGGCGCTTGCGATTACCAGCGAGGCCTTTCCGGAGGAGCGGCGCATGCGCTTTCGCATCGGCGTTCATCTGGGCGACGTCATCGAGAAGTCCGACGGCACGGTCTACGGGGACGGCGTCAACATCGCCGCGCGGCTCGAAGGCCTCGCGGAACCGGGCGGCATCACCGTCTCGGGCATGGTGCACGAGGCGGTGCGCAACCGCGTGGCGGCGCAGTTTGCGGATCTCGGCGAGCAGTCGGTCAAGAACATCGCCACGCCGGTGCGCGCGTTCCGCGTTGCGCGCGACGCCTCGGCTGCCGCGCCACCGGCCCGCGCACCGGCCGCGCTGCCGCTGCCGGGCAAGCCCTCGATCGCGGTGCTTCCGTTCACCAACATGGGCGGCGACGCAGAACACGAATACTTCGCCGACGGGATCGTCGAGGACATCATCACCGAGCTTTCGCGCTACTCGGAGCTCTTTGTCATCGCGCGCAACTCGACCTTCACCTACAAGGGGCGCGCGGTGAAGGTGCAGGACGTGCACCGCGACCTCGGCGTGCACTACGTCGTCGAGGGCAGCGTGCGGCGCGCCGGCAACCGGGTGCGCGTCACGGTGCAGCTCATCGACGCGACCACCGGAAACCACGTCTGGGCCGAGCGCTACGATCGGGATTTCGTCGACCTTTTCGATCTGCAGGACGAGCTCACGCGCGCGATCGTCGCGACCCTGCCGGGGCGCCTGGGCGCGGCCGAGGTCGAGCGCCTGCGCCGCAAGCCGCCGAGCGACATGGCGGCGTTCGACTACCTGCTCGCCGGCAAGATCCACCACCATCGCGCCACCCCGGAGGACAACGACGAGGCGCTGCGCCTGCTCGACAAGGCGATCGCGCTCGACCCCCAGTTCGCGCAGGCCCACGCCTGGAAAGCCTGCACCCTGGGACAGGCGGCGGAGCGCGGCTTTCGCGATCCGCCCGAGAAGTTCCTCATGCTGGCCTGGGAAGAGATCAACAAGGCCGTCGCGCTGGACGAGAACGACGTCGAGTGCCACCGGCTCCTGTGCGAGGTGTGCATCGAAACGCGCCAGCTCGATCAGGCCATGATGCACAACGAGCGGGCGCTCGCCATGAATCCGAACGATCCACGTCTGGTCGCGCAGAAGGGAGAGGTCCTGACCTGGCTCGGCCAGCCGACCGAGGCCGTCGAGTGGCTGAAAACGGCCATGCGCCTCGACCCGCACGGCGCGCCGGCGCGCGCACATCTGCTCGGGCGCGCCCTGTTCGGCGCGCGGCAGTACGGCGAAGCGCTCGAGGCGTTCAGGCGAATCCGGTCCCCGCGCCACGGCCATCTCGCGTTCATGGCCGCATGCGCGGCACAGCTCGGCCGCGATGACGAGGCGCGCGAGCGGGTCGCCGCCGCGGTCGCGCGGAAGCCCGGGCTCACCATCGGCACCTTCGTGCAGGGGCTCTTCTACGGCAAGGCAAGCGACCGAGAGCATCTTGCGGCAGGCCTACGCAAGGCAGGCCTGCCCGAGTAAGACTCGAGCGCGCCGACGCGTCGGCGTGCGGGTGGTCCCTCGAGTGCCTAGGGCTTGCGCGGCGCGACCACCTCGAACTGCAGGGCGAAGTCGTCGAGCATCCCGAACAGCGCCTCGAGCGGCGCGGGGTCGCCCTTGACGCTGAGCGCGCCGTCCGCCGCGGCCTGCGCGACGTTCATCTTGCGCAGAATCAAATCGACCAGCACCGCGCGCGTCGTCGATACCTTCGCGTCGGCGTCTGCGGCGATCCGGTCCATGCGCTGCGTCAAGGTGCTGTGCTTCAGCGTCTGCGCGATGCGCTCGCCGGTATCGGTCAGCACCCAGTTGAGCACGAAGCTGCGGCCCTCGACGCGCGCCGGGTCGAGCCGCACCGCGATGAAATCGAACAGCGTCGACGTCGTCACCGCGATCAGCAGTTCCGGGCTCAGCATCGGCCGCGGCGGGAGCTGCGCGACGCCGCGCCTCAGCTCCTGCGCGCCGGTGAGGTAGGCGTTGCGCCAGGTCGCCGACTCGGCCTGGTAGCCGAGCTGCTCGAAGGCGTCGGCGCACAGCGCGCGCGCCGCCTGGTTGTCCGGCTCGGCGAACACCACCTGGTTCGTCACCTGCGCCACCCAGCGGTACTCGCCGTGCGCGAAATCCTCGCGCGCCTGCGCAAGCACCGCCTGGGCGCCGCCCATGTAGGCGAGCGCCTTCTTCGCCGCCTCGACCGGCGGCAGCGGGTTGAGGCTGGCGGGGTTGCCGTCGTACCAGCTGAGGTAGCGCTGGTAGACCGCCTTCGAGTTGTGGCTGACGGTGCCGTAGTAGCCGCGCATCGGCCATTCGCGCGCGAGCTCGGGCGGCAGGTCGAGCACTTCGGCGATCTCGGCGGGCTTCCAGCCGTGGTTCATCAGGCGCACGGTCTGGTCGTGCACGTACTTGTAGAGGTCGCGCTGCTGCTCGAGGAAGTCGTGGATGCGCGCGCGGCCCCAGGTTGGCCAGTGGTGCTGGCCGATCAGCACGTCGGCCTGCGCACCGAACAGCTCGAGCGCCTCGGCGAGGTAATGCGCCCACAGGCGAGGGTCGCGCACCACCGCGCCGCGCAGCGGGCAGAAATTGTGCAGGTGACGGGTGGCGTTCTCCGCCATGTTGAGCACGCCGCCCGCCGGCATGAACAGGTGCATCTCGGCCGGCGCCTCGGTGCCCGGCGCGAGCTGGAAGACGATCTCGACGCCGTCGATGCGGTGCGTCTCCAGCGGCGCAGCAATGTCGCGGGTCGGCGCGATCAGGCTCACCATACCCCGCGCCACCGCCTTGCCGAGCCCCGCGTCGACCTGACCGCGCGGCCCGGGCCGCAGCAGGCCGCCGAACTGGAACTGCGCGCGGCGCGCCATCGGATTGCCGGCGAGCACGTTCTCGCCGGCGACCGCATCGAGAAAGCCCGCCGGCGCGATCACCTGCACGCGTCCCTCCGCCACGTCGGCATCCGAGATCACGCCCTTCACGCCGCCATAGTGATCGACGTGGCTGTGGCTGTAGATCAGCGCAACCACCGCCCGCCGCGGCCGGTGCGCGTAGTACAGCTCGAGCGCGGCACGCGCCGTGTCGGTCGCAGTCAGCGGGTCGATGACGATGATCCCGCTCGCACCCTCGATGATGGTCATGTTGGCGATGTCGAAGCCGCGCACCTGGTAGACCCCGGGCACCACCTCGAACAGGCCGTGGTTCATGTTCAGCCGCGCCATGCGCCACAGGCTCGGATTGACCGTCGGCGGCGCATCTTCGCCATCCAGGAAGCGGTAGGCCGGCAGGTTCCACAGCGGCGTTCCGCCGGCCGAGCGGATCACGCCGTCGACATGCGTGCCGATGAAGCCGCGGCGCGCGTCGCCGAAGTCGGCCTGGTCGTCGAACGGCAGCTGCGCGGCGAGCGCCGCGTTGGCGCGCCGCGTCGCCGGCTCGGCGTCCTTCTGGCTCGGGTCGGCCGCGGCCCAGTGCGTCTTCGGTTCGGTCATGGCGCCCGTCTCCCGCGCCTCAGCTGCCGCCCACCACGCCGGCGGTGCGTAGACGCTCGATTTCCTCCGGCGCGAAGCCCGCCTCGCGCAGGATCTGCGTGCCGTGCTCGCCGAGCGCGGGGGCGCGTCCGGGTCGCCGCGGCTCGACGCCCTCGATGCGGAACGGCACGGCGAGCGTGAGCGGCATGTCGGGATTGTCGGACTCGACGATCGCCTGTGCGGCGCGCGCCTGTGGATCGTCGACGAGGTCCGTCACGCGCGTGATGGGGCTGAAGATCATGCGCTCGGCGGTGAGCCGCTCGCGCCAGTGCGCCCAGTCCTCCGTGGCGAATACCGCGTCGAACACCGCGGTGAGCTCGGCCGCATTGGCTCGCCGCGCCGCCGTGGTCGCGAAGCGCGCGTCGTGCTCGAGCTCGGGCCGGCCGACGACCCGGCACAGTCCGGGCCAGAAGCGCTCCTCCATCGGCAGCGCAATCGAGAACCAGCGGCCGTCCTTGCACAGATAGCAGTTGCCGAGCGCACTCCTCGGCCGCTCGCGCGGCGGCCGCAGCGGCAGCGTCGCGCCCACGAGCGCCGCCTGCACGGCGACGCCGTTCGACCACAGCCCGGCGGCCAGGAGCGACGTCGACACCCGAGCGCCGCGTCCGCTGCGCTCGCGCCGCATGAGCGCGAGCAGGATCGCGGAGACCAGCGACATGGCGGTGGCGCGGTCGCCGGCGGCAGGCATCGAGAAATGCGGCGGCTGGTCTTCGTAGCGGTTGATGTCGAGGAAGCCGGTGCGAGCGAAATAGGCGGTCGAGTCGAAACCCGGCTGGTCGCGCTCCGGCCCGGCCTCGCCGAAGCCGGTGAGCGAGGCATAGACGAGCCGCGGGTGCGCCTCGCGCAGGTCCTCCCAGCGCAGCCGCATGCGTTCACGCAGCCTGAGCGGAAAGTTCGTCACCAGCACGTCGGCACCCGCGATCAGCCGCTCCATCGCCGCGCGTCCTTCGGGATGGTGCAGATCGAGTGCAATCGAGCGCTTGTTGCGCGAATCCATCTCCCAGGGGTAGTTGACCGGGCTCTTCGGGTAGGCGTGCGACGCCTGGATGACGCGGTTCGGATCGCCAACGCCGGGCTGCTCGACCTTGATCACGTCGGCGCCGTAGTCGCCGAGCACCAGCGCGGTGACCGGCACCGCGATGTAGGTGCCGACATCGAGCACGCGCAATCCGGACAGCGGCAGGTCGCTTTCAGGGAGATCGGCATTCATGGCGTTCGTCCGGCAGTGTGCGAGGGTTCGTCGCGGGATCATCGAATGGCGCGATTCTGGCACGGCGACGGTTCGCAGCGCGGATTGCGGCTGCCCAACGATGCCAGTACATTCGCTGCGCGATGCCGCAGACCCTCGCCCAGAAGCTCGTCGCGCGTGCCGCAGGCCGCGCGACGGTCACGCCCGGCGAAATCGTGATCTGCCGCGTCGACCTGGCGATGTTCCACGATTCGAGCGGGCCGCGACGGCTGCAGCCGATGCTCGAGCGGCTCGGCGCAAAGGTCTGGGATCCGGCGCGCATCGTGCTGGTGACCGATCACTATGTCACCGGAGAGGACGAAGAAAGCCGCGGCATCGTGCGCATCGCGCGCGACTGGGCGAAGCGCGAGGGCATCCGCAACTTCTACGACGGCCTCGGCATCTGTCACGTCGTGCTCGCCGAGCACGGTCATCTGCGGCCCGGACTGTTCGCGGTCGGCGGCGACAGCCATTCGCCGACCGGGGGCGCCTTCGGCGCCTACATGTTCGGCGTCGGCGCAACCGAGATGCTCGGCGTGGTGGTGACCGGCGAGATCTGGCTGCGCGTGCCCGAGACGATCCGCATGCAATGGGACGGGCGCTTTGCCGACGGGGTGTGCGCAAAGGACGTGATGCTGTTCCTCTGCGGACGCTTCGGCCTGGATGGCGGCGCCTACCAGGCGGTCGAATATGCGGGCAGCGCGATCGCCGCGCTGCCGATGCAGGAGCGCATGACGCTCGCCAACATGACCGCCGAGCTCGGCGGTCAGACGGGGCTGGTGGCGCCCGACGCGGTCACGCGCGACTACCTCGCACAGGCCGGCGTGCGCGAGGTCGAGATCGCGCCCTGGCAGAGCGACGCGGATGCGCCGCTCGCCGCGCGTCATGCATTCGACGCAGGCGCGCTCGAACCCCAGGTGGCGGCGCCGCACAGCCCGGCGAACGCGCGACCGGCCGCGGAGTTCGCCGACGTGTCGATCGACATTGCCTACGTGGGCGCATGCACAGGCGCCAAGCTCGAGGACCTGCGCATGGCGGCGCGCGTGCTCAAAGGCCGCAGGATCGCGCCGGGCGTCGAGCTGTGGGTGGCGCCCGCCTCGCGCATGGACCAGGATCGCGCGCACGCCGAAGGCGTGCTCGCGGCACTGGAAGACGCGGGCGCGCGCTTTCTGCCGAACGCCTGCGGCGTCTGCGCCGGCTACGGCGGGCGCTTCGACGCGCAGGCGAAGGTCGTGTCGACCACCGCGCGCAATTTCAAAGGCCGCATGACGGCGCCGGGCGGCGAAGTGTTTCTCGGCTCGCCCTACACGGTCGCGGCGAGCGCGCTCGCCGGCCGCATCGCCGATCCGCGGGCGGTGCTGCAATGAGCGGCCGGGCCTGGGTTTTCGGCGACGACGTCGATACCGACGCCATCGCGCCGGGTGCCTGGATGAAGGCGGGCATCGATGCGCTCGCCGCCCACTGCCTGGCAGCGCACGATGCGCGGTTCGCACGCGAGGTGCGGCCAGGCGATGTGCTGGTCGCGGGACGCAACTTCGGCTGCGGCTCGTCGCGCGAGCAGGCGGCGCAGGCCCTGCAGCATCTCGGCCTCGCCGCCGTGGTGGCGCAGTCTTTTGCCGGGCTGTTCTACCGCAACGCGATCAACCTCGGCCTGCCGGTGCTGGAGTGCGATGCGGCTGCGCGCATTCCGGCAGGCGCCGAGATCGACGTCAAGCTCGAGACGGGCGCACTGCGCCTCGTCTCGCTTGGGGAGACGCTGCGCTGCGCGCCGTTGCCGCCGTTTCTGCTCGAGATGGTGCGCGCCGGGGGCTTGCTGAACCAACTCGAGAAGCGCCTCGCCGGGGCGCAAGAAAGGAAGCCTGCATGAGCCTGCCGCTGAAGGGCATTCGCGTCCTCGACTTCGGTCGCTACATCGCCGGACCGTACTGCGCCGCACTGCTCGCCGAGTACGGCGCCGACGTGATCCGCATCGAGAAGCGCGACGGCAGCGAAGACCGCTGGAACACGCCCGTCGCCGAGGGTGGCGAAGGCGCGCTGTTCCTGCAGATGAACCGCAACAAGCGCTCACTCACGCTCGACCCGATGAAGCCCGACGGGCGCGCGGTGATCGACCGCTTGCTGCCGACCGCCGACGTCGTCGTCGCCAACCTGCCGACGCAGACCCTCGAGCGCATGGGGCTCGGCTACGAGCGCATCAGCCAGGTCAATCCGCGCATCATCCTCACCACGGTGTCGGCTTACGGACCCGAGGGTCCGATGAGCCGCAACGTCGGCTTCGACGGCGTCGGCCAGGTGATGTCGGGCGCGGTCTACATGACCGGCACGACCGAGCAGCCGTACCGTGCGATGGTGCCCTGGGTCGATTTCGGCACCGCGCTGCACTGCGCCTTTTGCACGATGATCGCGCTGAATGAGCGCGAGACGAGCGGCAAGGGGCAGATCGTGCGCGGCACCCTGCTGGGCACCGCGTTGACGCTCGGCAACGCGCTGCTCATCGAACAGGGCGTGCTCGGCATCAACCGTGTCGCGACCGGCAACCGCGGCCAGACCTCGGCGCCGAACGATCTTTTCCGCACGCGCGACGGCTGGGTCATCTGCCAGGTCATCGGCCAGCCCTTGTACGAACGCTGGGCGAAGCTGATGGGCGAGCCCGAGTGGCTGAGCGATCCGCGCTTTCGCGACGACCGCGCGCGCGGCGACAACGGCGCGGTGATCAGTGAGCGCATGGCGCGCTGGTGCGCCGAACGCAGCACGCACGAGGTGCTCGAAATTCTCGGCAAGGCGATGATCCCCTGCGGCCCGCTGCTCGCGCCGCAGGAAACGCTCGATCACCCGCAGGTCGCCGCGCTCGGCGTGCTGCAGCCGCTCGACTATCCCGGCCTGCCGCAACCGGCGCCCGTAGGACGGGTGCCGGTCACGCTGTCACGCACCGAGCCGGTGACCCGCCGCCCGCCGCCGGTGCTCGGCGCCGACACCGACGCCGTCCTCGGCGAGCTCGGTTACTCGACCAGCGAAATCGCGACGCTGCGCACCGACGGCGTCGTGTGAGGCTGTGAGGGCGCGAACCGCTCAGCCGAGCGCCTGCCGCGGCTCGACGTAGGGCCGCTCGAGCGCCTCGGCGACCGCGGGGTGCGTCACCTGCCCGGCGTGGATATTGAGGCCGGCGAGCAGATGCGGGTCCTCGAGCAGCGCGCGCTTCGCGCCCTTGTCGGCGAGCGCGAGGACGAAGGGCAGCGTCGCGTTGTTGAGCGCGAAGGTCGAGGTGCGCGGCACGCCGCCCGGCATGTTGGCGACGCAATAGTGGATCACCTCGTCGACCACGTAGGTCGGCTTGTCGTGCGTCGTCGGATGCGAGGTCTCGAAGCAGCCGCCCTGGTCGATCGCGACGTCGACCACCACCGCACCGGGCTTCATGCGGCGCACCATGTCGGCCGTGACAAGCTTGGGCGCTTCCGCGCCTGGAATCAGCACGCCGCCGATCACCAGGTCGGCTTCGAGCACGTGCTTTTCAATCGCGTGGCGGGTCGAGTACACGGTATTCAGCGGCCGGCTGAACTGGCGCCACAGGCGGCGCAGCTGGTCGAGGTTGCGGTCGATCACCCAGACGTCGGCCCCCATGCCGAGCGCGATGTGAATCGCGTGGGTACCGACGACGCCACCGCCAAGCACCAGCACCTTGGCCGGATCAACCCCGGGCACGCCGCCGAGCAGCACCCCCAGCCCGCCATGCGTCTTCTCGAGAAAATAGGCACCGGCCTGCACCGCCATCCGGCCGGCGACCTCGGACATCGGCGCGAGCAGCGGCAGCCCGCCCGCGGACGAGGTCACCGTCTCGTAGGCGATGCAGGTGGCCCTGCTCGCAATCAGATCCTTGGCCTGCGCCGGGTCGGGCGCCAGGTGCAGGTAGGTGAACAGCACCTGGCCTTCGCGCAGCCGCTGGCGTTCCTCCGCCTGCGGTTCCTTCACCTTGACGATCAGCTCGGCGCGCTCGAAGACCTCGGCGGCACGCGCCACGACCGCGGCGCCCGCGGCGGCGTACTGGTCGTCCGTGCAGCCGATGCCGGCGCCGGCGTCGTGCTCGACGATGACTTCGTGGCCGTGAACGACCAGCTCGTGCACGTTGGCCGGCACCAGGCCCACGCGGTACTCGCTCGCCTTGATCTCCTTCGGCACACCGACCCGCATCGCCCGCCCTCCCGGATGACCGCCCGCGCCTAGCTTAACGCGCCGCCGTCGATGCGCACCGGCGTTCCGGTGACCAGCGACGCCGCGGGCGACGACAGCCAGACGACGAGCGCCCCGACTTCCTCGGGGGTGCCGAAGCGCTCGAGCGCCTGGCGCGCGAGCATCGTCTCGCGCATGTTGCCGTGGCCGAACAGGGGCTCGGCGAGCGGCGTTTCGATCGGGCCCGGGCAGACGCAGTTGACGCGGATGCCTCGCCGGCCGTAGCTGCGCGCCGCGGTGCGGGTCAGCCCGACCACCGCGTGCTTGGACGCGGCGTAGGCCGGCAGCAGCGCGCTGCCGACCAGGCCGGCGACCGATGCCGTGTTGACGATCGCGTGACCGCCCGGCGGCGTATCCTGCTTCAGCATGCAGGCGATCTCCGCCTGCATGCACAGCCACACACCGCGCACGTTGACCGCCATCACGCGCTCGTAGTCGGCGAGCGAAGCCGCGTGCAGGTCGCCGAGCGGACCGAGGATGCCCGCGTTGTTGAACGCGCAGTCGATGCGGCCGAACTGTTTCAGCGCGCCGTCGAAGAACCGCCGTACCGAACCCTCGTCGGCGACGTCGACCTGTGCCGCGGCGGCCTCGCCGCCGGCGTCGCGCACCGCCTGCGCGGTGGCCTCGGCGGTGTCCGGATTGATGTCGCCCAGCACGATGCGCGCATCCTCGGCGCAGAACTGCAGCGCCGCCGCGCGGCCGAAACCCGAGCCCCCGCCGGTGATCAGCACCACTCTGTCTTTCAGTTGCCCTGCCATTCCAGCCCTCCTCCCAGCGACCCGCCCCGAGCGGCCGTGGCGCCTTGTCGCACCCCGGCGTGACATCGTCAAGCGCCGGTCCGCAGCTTCGGCGGCATTCGAAACCGTGCTTCCCATTGGGCGAAGCCGGTGCTTCAATCGCGCGCCCCATGAACCCGGACATTTGAAGGAACCGACATGCGCTTCACCCGTCTTTTTGCCACGCTGCTCGCCAGCCTGTTGCTGAGCACCGGCCTCGCCCGCGCCGCCGACACCATCGCACCCAAGCTGCGCGCGCTGGGCGTCGACACGCCGCGGCGGGTGCTGTTCGTCGGCAACAGCTACCTCTATTACGGCGACAGCCTGCACAACCACGTGCGGCGCATGGCGATCGAAAACGACAAGGCGAACGAGAAAAAGTACGGCTACAAGTCGATCACCATTTCGGGCGGTTCGCTCGCGCAGCACGACCTTGCGCACTACCTGAAGCCGAACGCGGTCGGCATCAAGGAACCCTTCGAGGTGGTCGTGTTGCAGGGCAACAGCGGCGCCGCGCTGTCGGACAAGGGCCGCGCGGCCTTCGTCAAGGCGGTAACCGCATTCGACGCCCTGATCCGCGCGAGCGGTGCCAAGACGGCGCTTTACATGACGCACGCCTACACGCGGGTACACAAAAAATACGACCCGGACATGATGCGCAAGGTCGAGACCCTGTACCTCGAGACCGGCAACCGCATTGGCGCGCTGGTGATCCCGGTCGGCCTGGCGTTCGAGGAGGCGGTTCGCCGCAAGCCCGATCTGCAGCTGCAAAAGGACTACGACGGCAGCCACCCCGACCTGATCGGCACCTACCTCGCGGCCTGCGTCACCTACGCCGCGCTGTACGGCACCTCGCCGGTCGGCAACCCCTACGACTACTACGGCAAGATCGACAAGGACACCGCGGCCTTCCTGCAGCAGGTCGCCGAGGACACGGTGCGCGCGTTCTACACGCGCTAACGGCTGCTGGCGGCGGCCGGCTCGACCGGCGTCGCCGCCGGCAGCACCATGCCGCGGCGCTGCATCTCGGCGCGCGCGCGGTCCGGATAGTCACTGATGATGCCGTCGACGCCGAGATCGAGCATCGCGGCGATGCGCCCCGCATCGTTCACCGTCCAGACGATCACCTTGAGGCCCAGCGCACGCGCCTCCTCGAGCTGCGCCGCGTCGAGATCGCCGTGGTACGGCGACCAGATGCGCCCGCCCGCCGCATGCACCATGCGCGGCACCGATTTGTACTGCGCGAAGCTGATGCCCGCGGTCCACGGCGAGCCGAGCGTCGATTCCGCGCCGATGTTGTCGAGCCAGCTCTGGCGCGCGCTCAGGTAGACGGTCGCGATCTCGGGCGCCTCGCGTTGCGCCACCTGCAAGGTGCGCCAGTCGAACGACTGCAGCGTGGTGCGCGACGCGACACCCGCCCTGCGGATCTCGGCGATGACCGCGCGCGCGAAGGGCTCGGGTGGCAGCGTCTCGCTTTTGTGGTCCGGGTGCAGCTTGGTTTCGATGTTGAAGCGCACCGCGGGGTTGCCTGCCCGGGCCGCGAGCGCGAACACCTCGGCCAGGCGCGGAATGCGCGCGCCGTCGGCCGGCTGCTGCTGCGGGTAGCGCTGCGCGGTGCGCGAGCCCGGCTTCGCGCGACCGACGTCGTAGCGCGAGAGCTCGGCATAGGTGAGCGCATGGATTGCCGGGCCTCGCGCCTCGAGCCAGTGGCCGCCTGCGTCGCGGGTCAGCTCCGGGTTGAGCGCGGGATCATGCGCCACCACCACCACCCCGTCCCGGGTCACGCCGGTATCGAGCTCGAGCGTGGTGACGCCGATCGACAGCGCGCGCGCGAAGGCCGGCAGCGTGTTCTCCGGCGCCAGGCCGCGCGCGCCGCGGTGGCCCTGCAGGTCGAAGGCGGACGCCGGCGCCGCCGCGAGCAGCAGGCTGGCTAAAAAGGCAACGCGGATGGACAGGACGGGCATGAACGCCGGCCGGAGCTCGAAGCAAGGCGCGCATGTTCCCATAAGCGCCGCCCGAAGAAAAATTTTGGCCGCCGTCTGCGCCAAAGCCGGCGGCGTGATGTAGATTGGCCGACCGCGATCGGCCTGCGGTCGTTTGCTGAGGAGAAACGGCGATGCGTTCTGACGACACGGCAAGGGGCGAACGGAGGGTTTTCCTGCAGCTGCTCGGCGCGGCCGCCGCCGGCGTCGCGCTCGGTGCGCTGCCATTCGGGGCGCGCGGCGCGCAGGCCGGCCTGAAGGTCGCCACGATCGGCTCCGGGCGCATCGGCGGCACGCTGGGCGAAATCTGGCTCAAGGCAGGGCACGAGGTCATGTTCTCCTCGCGCCATCTGGAAGATGATCGCGCGCTCGCCGCGCGCCTCGGCGGCAAGGCGCGCGCCGGCACGCCGCAGGAAGCGGCGGCGTTCGGCGAGATCCTGCTCGTGGCGGTGCCCTACCGCGCGCTGCCGCAGGTCGGCCGCGACCTCGCCGCGCAGCTGAAGGACAAGCCGGTGATCGACGCCTGCAACCCGTTCGTGCACCGCGACGGCGAAATCGCGACCTGGGCGAGGAACAAAGGCGCCGGCCTCGCCTCGGCCGAACTGCTGCCCGGCGCGCGGCTCGTGCGCGCGTTCAACGCGATCAGCTACGCGCGGCTGCCGGACATCGCAAGCCACAGCGAGGGCGAGCGCCCCGGCATGCCGATGGCGGGTAACGATGCCGCGGCGATCGCGCTCGCCTCGCGCCTGGTGCGCGACGCCGGCTTCGAGCCGGTGCTGGTCGGGGATCTCGCGTTCGGCAAACACCTGATACCGGGAACGCCGCTCGCCGGCGAGCACTCGCCCGAAGAGATCCGCAAGATCGCGGCGACGTTGCGCTGAGCGAGCGCCGCGCGCGGCGGCGCCGCCCTAGCCGGCCAGCTTGAAGCAGCTGCCACCGGCACGCTTGGCGGCGTACATGGCGCCGTCGGCGTCCGCCACGAGCGTATCCATGTCCTTGCCGTGGGCCGGATAGAGTGCGATGCCGATGCTGATGCCCACCTGGCAGGACCGCCCGGCCACGACCACCGGCGCGTTGAACGCATGCACCATGCGCTTGGCCACGATCGCCGCATCCTCGGCGCTCGTCGTCCGCGCCAGGACCACCGAAAACTCGTCGCCGCCGATGCGCGCCACGGTGTCGCCCTCGCGCGAGGCGGAGCGCAGGCGCTTGGCCGCAACCTGGAGCAACGCGTCGCCCGTGTCGTGGCCAAACTGGTCATTCACGTTCTGGAATCCATCCAGATCGGCAACCAGGACGGCAAATGCGCCGCCGTGCCGGCGCGCATCGAGCAGCACCTGGCGCAGTCGATCGAAGAACAGCGCCCGGTTGGGCAGCTCGGTGAGCGCGTCACGAAACGCGAGTTGGGAAAGCTGGCTCAGGGCGCGGCGCGGCTCCGTCACATCGCTGACCGTGATCACCGCGCCGGCACCCCCCGGCAGGTCGAAGGCGAAACTGGCGAGCTCGCCGTCGAACGGGCTGCCATCGGCGCGCAGCCCGCGAAAGGCGGTGGGCGGCGCCTCGGCGCCGGGTGTTTCGTCGAGCGCTCCGGCGAGCATCTCACGATCTTCGGCCGCCACCAGGTCGAGAAACCGCTTGCCGGTTGCAGCGTTGGGCTCGAGTCCGAACATGGCCAGCAACGCGGGGCTCGCCCAGATCACCTGGGCGTCGCGCAGCACCGCCACCGCCAGCGCACGGCGCTTAACGAGTCCGACGAGGGCCGCGACCGTGAGGAAAGGTTGCATAGGCAGAACGTAATCTAATCGACTCCGCAACCCGCGTGTTGCAAAAGTCGGTTTGCAAATAGCGCGTTGGCCGACGGCTTGCACTGCAGAGGCGCGAACAAATGCCTGTGCCGCCCGATGCGGCGAATCCTTCTCATCAAAACTTACGATCCGGGCGGCCGGCGAGAGAAGCCGGCACGGGGCGTTCGCGCGCGCGGCTGGACACTGCACATCCGCCCGGGTAGTCTGTGCGGCCCTCACCGACCGCACGGCGAAAAAATGTTCGAGGCGCAGGTCACGGCGCTGCCGAGAAAATCGAGCGACAGCGTGATGGTGGTCGACGATCAGTCGACCAGTCGCGCCATTCTCGAACAGGTCGTGCACAGCCTGGACGCGCGCATCCAGGTAAGCGCCTTCGCGCGCCCGGTCGACGGGCTGGTGTGGGCGACGCGGCACGTCGCCGACCTGGTGCTGATCGATTACCTGATGCCCGACATGGACGGTATCGAGTTCGTCCAGCGACTGCGTGCGCTGCCCGGCTACGAGAACGTACCCATCCTGATGGTGACGGTGCACGACGCGCGCGACGTGCGCTACGCGGCGCTCGACGCCGGCATCACTGACCTGCTGTCCAAGCCGGTCGACGTGCGGGAGTGCACCGCACGCTGCCGCAACCTGCTCACGCTGCGCCGCCAGCAGTTCGCCCTCGAGAATCGACAGCGCCTGCTCGAGGAGATGGTGGAGCAATCCGCACGCGAGGCGCAGGCCCGCAAGCTCGAGAAAGAGACCCTGATGCAGCTCGCACGGGGCGCCGACACCCGCAACGAGCCGGCACCCGCTTACCTGTTCACACGCATGCCGCGCTACCTGCGCAGCTTCATCTCCTCCAGGCCGGTCGGCCAGTTCCGCCCGCGGCGCAAGATCGCCGGGCGCCCGGCGGGCTGAGCGCTCACGACCCGCCGCGGCGCCCCCCCGAACACCGACTGCCCGAATGCACCCAAGCCTCCCCCTCTGGCGCTGGAGCGCCGTCGACCTTGCCGCCGCCATCCAGCGGCGCGAAATCAGCTGCGTTGAGGCAACGCAGGCGGCCATCGACCGCATGCATGTCGCCAATCCGCGGGTCAACGCGGTCACGGTCGACCTGTCACGGGACGCCCTGGACGCGGCAGCGCGCGCCGATGCGATTGTCGCGAGCGGCGTGCGGCTCGGACCGTTGCACGGCGTGCCGGTCACCATCAAGGAGAACGTCGATCAGGCCGGCCAGGCGACGCCGAACGGTCTCGTTGCGGATCGCGACCTGATCGCCAAAACGGACGCACCGGTG
>Ga0209536_100005802_pt1 | contig 19082 bp, 13 predicted proteins | sample DeeMarSeWOR28_12_FD_187461 | JGI IMG/M metagenome (GOLD analysis project Ga0209536, IMG submission 187461) | Marine sediment microbial communities from White Oak River estuary, North Carolina - WOR-2-8_12 (SPAdes) (version 2) | ecosystem: Environmental > Aquatic > Marine > Intertidal zone >... | reverse complement strand
TGTTGCTCCAGTATTCGAGTTCGTCGCGACTGTCCTCGTATTCGGTTTTCGAGATGAACTGGTTGCCCTCCAGTTCCTCGTACCGCTTCACGAGCCGTGTGAGCCTCGTGATCTGGTAGTCGATCTCGATCAGGTCGCCTTTCAGCTTGAGGCGATTCTGTTCGATGGCGAGCTGGGTGTTGCGCAGATTATTGAGCTGCTCGCTGACCTCGGCCTCGCGGGCGATGACGTCCAGCTGCAGCGTCGTGTTCGACAGGTCGATCAGCGGTTGGCCTTCCTCGACGAACGCGCCTTCCTCGACCAGGATCTGCTCGACGCGGCCGCCCTCGATAGCGTCGAGATAGACGGTGCGCTCGGGCTCGACCATCGCCCGTAGCGGGATGTAGTCCTCGTACATGCCGACGGTCACTTCGGCGGTGCGAATGCGCTGCCCATCCAGCGTGTATGACGTCGACGCGCCGTCAGCAAGGAGCAGGAACGCGCCGAGCGCCACGACCGCAGCGGCGGCGGCGCCGATGACCAGGGGCCTGCGCGAGCGCTTTTCTATGCGCCGGTCCATGCCGCTGACGCCCGATTGCTCATTTGTACTGTTCATGCCCCTGGTAAAGCAATCCGCGTGCCAACATGGCAGCCAATAAAATCAACAACTTGCAGGGCCGCAATGCCCGCCCGCTGTCCGTTTTCGCGAACAAGTGATCGATTTCGGACACTCGTACCGATAAAGTCCGTTCATGACCACCCGCGCCACCATTCTCGTCGTCGACGACGATCCGGACGTATTGACGGCCGCCCGCATGCTCCTGAAGCAGCATTTCGCGCGGGTCCTGACGACCGAGGATCCGGCCGAGATCGAGGCCATCATGTCCGGGACGCAGGTCGACGTGTTTCTCGTCGACATGAACTTTGCGATCGGGCGCAACACGGGCGCGGAGGGCCTGAGGTGGCTGGAACGCATCCTGGCGCTGGATCCCGACGCCGTTGTCGTGCTGATGACCGCGTTCGGCGATCTCAACGTGGCGGTGCGGGCGATGCGCGAGGGCGCCGCGGATTTCGTGCTGAAGCCGTGGCAGAACGACAAGCTGGTCGCGACCCTGAGCGTTGCGGCGAAACTTCGCCAGACTCGTGCCAGGGTGAATGCGCTGAGCGTCCTGCCGCCGGCCGACGACATGGTGGCTACCTCGAAACGGATGCGCGAGGTGCTGAACGTCGTGTCCCGCGTTGCCCCGACCGAAGCCAACGTTCTGATCCGGGGTGAAAACGGTACCGGCAAGGAGCTGATCGCCCGGGCAATTCACTACCAGAGCAACCGCACTGACGAACGTTTCCTTGCGTTCAACTGTGGGGCCTTCACCGAGGAACTGCTCGCCAATGAACTCTTCGGCCACGAGAAAGATGCCTTCACCGGGGCCACCTCCACCAAAATCGGCCTCCTCGAGACGGCCAACCGCGGCACGGTGTTTCTCGATGAGATCGGTGACATGCCCGCATCCATGCAGGTCAAACTCCTCCGGGTGATCGAGGAAAGGTCTCTGCTTCGCGTCGGCGGCACTCAACCCATCAGGGTTGACATACGCATCGTCGCCGCCACCAACAAAGATTTGACCAAGGAGGTGGAGGCGGGCAGGTTCCGCAAGGATCTGTTCTACCGTCTCAACGTGGTCAGTCTACACCTTCCACCTCTTTCAGAACGCAAGGACGACATCCCGCTCTTGGCCTATCACTTCCTCAAACGGTACGCCGAAGCGCAAGAGAAAGTGATCGAGGAAATTTCTGACGAAGCCATGAATATTCTGATCAACTACGAATACCCTGGCAACATCCGCGAACTGGAAAACATCGTTGAGCGGGCGGTTGCCCTGTGCAACGGGTCTATGATTCTGTCAAAACATTTGCCCCAGGAACTCGAGCAATACGGCTTCAAAGTTTACCGCCAACCGAACCGGCGGTTTCCGACCCTGGAGGAAAACGAAATTGAATACATTTGCTGGGTCTTGAAGCAGGTGAACGGAAACAAGACGCGGGCAGCTGAAGTCCTCGGCATCGATCGGGTTTCCCTGTGGCGCAAACTCAAACGCTCGGGGCTGACCGACAGCCCTGAGGATGAGTCCGCATAGGCGGGCGAGTCCCCTGAGCCCGGGGCGATTATCTCAGGACGATATCCGCCACCTCCTCAACGCTACTGGTGAAAACCACCTCCAGGTCTCCTCGAATCTTATCAGCCAGGCTATCCAGATCAACCCGATTTTTCCCGGGCAAGACCACGATCTTCACCCCAGCCCGGCGGGCTGCCAACATCTTCTCCCTGATACCTCCAACCGGAAGTATCCTGCCGCTGAGGGTCAATTCACCGGTGATGGCCACCTCTCTCCGCGCCGGCCTCCCTTTGAGCAGAGAGAGCAGAGCGAGAGCAATGGTAAGCCCTGCGGAGGGGCCATCCTTGGGGATGGCTCCGGCAGGCACATGAATGTGGATATCGTGCTGCGAGAAGAAATCTTCAGAAATCTCGAACCGGTCAGCATTACTGCGGATATAGCTCAAAGCAGCCTGAGCCGACTCCTGCATCACCTCTCCCAGGGAGCCGGTCAAGATCAACCCATTCTTTCCTTTCATCGTGGTGGCCTCAACAAAGACGATATCCCCACCCGTTTCAGTCCACACCAATCCAGTGGTCACCCCGACACGGTCTTTGGCCTCGGCAACCTCATAGTGAAATTTCCTTGGGCCAAGATATCGTTCCACCTCGCGGTCAGTGACGACCAGGTGGTCAGAGCCTCTGCACTGCTGGAGGACCTCACGAGCGATCTTTCGACAGACAGAGCCGATTTCCCGTTCGAGATTTCGAAGCCCTGCCTCGCGCGTATATTCCCTGACGATCTTGACAACCGCCTCCCTGGCGAATCCAGGTGCACATCCGGAGAGACCTGCGGCTTCGATCTGCCTGGGAATCATGAAATCCATGGCGATGCGCACCTTCTCCTCGTCAGTATATCCCGGCAGGGCAAGTACTTCCATCCGGTCCAACAACGGCCGGGGAATGGGATCCACCAGGTTGGCCGTGGCAATGAACATAACGCTCGAGAGATCGAACGGCACATCCAGATAGTAATCCAGAAAATGCTCATTCTGTTCCGGGTCCAGAACCTCCAGCAGGGCCGAGGCCGGGTCGCCGCGGAAGTCCTGGCCGACTTTATCGATCTCGTCCAGCATGAAAACCGGGTTTTTGGATCCGACCCGCCGGATGGCATCAATGATGCGGCCGGGCATAGCCCCCGCGTAGCTCCTTCGATGGCCTCTAATTTCAGCCTCATCTTTCATGCCACCAAGAGAGAGGCGAATAAACTTTCTGCCAAGGGCGGAGGCTATGGATCGGCCTAAAGATGTCTTCCCTGTGCCCGGCGGCCCCACGAAGCAAAGCACCGGGCCTCTGGGCTTGTGCATCCCCTTCTGCTTGGCCAACGCCTCGCTCACGGTGCTGCGCACTTCGTCGATCTTCAAGGGCTTGGCCAGATAGTGGTAGGCACCCTTTTGCAGTGCCTCCACTGCCGATGGCACCGTGGCATAACCGGTGATGATGATGACCTCCGTGTTAGGATGCCGGCTCTTCATTGTCTCCAGCAATTCCATACCCCCGACCTTCCACATGATAAGGTCGGTGAGCACCAGGTCGAATTTGGCAGCATCCACCTGCCTCAGGGCTTCGACGCCGTTTGCAGCGGTAGCCACCTGGTAGCCTTCCTTCTTAAGAATGTGTTCCAGATTGGTGCGGGCAATTTCCTCGTCGTCCACCACCAGAACACGATAACTCCGTTGAATCTTGAGAGTCCGCACCGCCAGGAACTCCAGAATCCGCTCTTTCACCTGCTGGAGACCTGCGTGTTCCCTGTTCAGGATTTCCTCTGCGTGTGCGACATCAAGGTTATCCTCGGTATGAATGTTCCACGGGAGCGACACCAGGTACTCGAGGTAATTGATGCCAATGGCGTATTCGGCCGCTTCCGGAGGAGTCTTATCCAGCTTTTCCAACTCCCTGAGAGCGGGGCCCTCTGCAGCTGAAGGCATCTTGGCCTTGAGCACCTCTTGCCGCAGCATCCCAAGTTCCTCAGCCTGTTGCTTTTCCTCTGACTTGCGAAAGAGTCCCATACTCACCCTCGCGACCGCTCGGCCAAAATCCTTTTGAGCGATGCCATGATTCTGTCAAATGGGGTCCAACCACCCTGCCGCAACACCCCCCGTTCCGTCTTCCCCATCCCCAACTGGATCAACCTGGGTAACTCCATTCCATTCTCTCTGATATCTTGTACGGGTTGCAACCGTCTGATGGGTCCTGGCGAGGAGAACCAGAAAGATCTCTCGGGCGGAAAACACTTCTTCATTAGCATGCCGGCTGCATCCCAACGGACTCCAATGCGCACTGAGGACCATGCGGCAAACTGTTGTTGGTGCAGTATAGCACATTTCGAGCTTGTGAAAACTCGCCTGTATTTCCAGGGCTGGCTGCATTGAACTTGGCTCATTTTACAATGGAAATCAACGGGCTGGCCAAAAAGAAGGTGTCGCTGGCAGGGACTTTGCTTCAGACGAAAAGAGACCTGATCTAGTTGGTTTGGCCACCGGAATGGTGGCCGTTTGATTTACAGTGACCTCGAGCACGGATTTTCCCCATTAGAGTTTCGGGGTCAACACCTACTCGGAGACCTCTGGCCGGTAAATCGGTTTTTGGCTCTCTGAGAAGATTCCCCAAGACCGCCGAGGAAAAACCCAGAGTTGGCTGGCTCATTTTTCAAGGCAGAACACTGGAATTGACCTATCCATCCCCACCTGGAGGGTCGCCTCCTTCTCAGTGAGCACAAACACCAATCGGCTGACCTCCTGCTCCAACTCCCGGAGACAGCGGTCCGGCGGCCCGGCCTTAACCACATGCTGGAGCGGCACGCCCTCCTCAACCGCACGGCGTGCCAAAAATTCAACTCCCTTGGCCGCTTTGCGCTGGAACTCCTGGAAGAGTTCACTCTGACGGGAGTTGAAGCCAGCGGCGGGGGCGCCGCCGCCCATCACCGCACAGTTCAAAGCCACGATCTCATATGCCATCCGCTTGGCAAAAGCCACGGCGTAGTCCACCAGCGGGCGAGAAAAGCCGTCTTCATGGCCAATCACCAGGATCTTGGGACGTTGCTGGATCTCACGACGGATGATCTCCTGGGCCAAATCTTGCGCCCCGGCTTGGGCGAGGGCCGCGGCCTCAGCGTAGCGCTCCAATCGCTTGGCCACGCTAACCCTCTTTCGGCTGGTGACCTGGACGGTCTTATCCCGCCCCTTTCCCTTAGAAAATCGTCCCTTAAGTCTCTTTATCACGACCGCGCCTCCTACACCTGGCCAGACAGAGAGGCTTCTGTCCGCCCTGGGACCCAGGGGTGACTCATTCATTTGCCTCTTGTTCGCTGGATTCGATTGCGGGCAACCTCTCCATCTCAGGACTTTGCAGATTGTGGATGGCCCTCATGGCTGGTGGTCTCCTGAGAGCACTTCTGCATTTATCCTTTGACGACAAGCACAGGGCAGTACGAATGACCAATGACTTTCTCAACCACACTTCCCATCAGAAGCCTTCTCAACCCGGTCTTTCCGTGGGAACCGATGACTATCATCTGCGCACTTTTTTCCTTGGCGAGCTCAATGATTGCCTTAAAAGCAAATCCTTCCCGCACAAAGCATTCCGTGTGGATTCCCATCCGATCCGCCTGCCTCTTCCCCACATCCACATGTTCCTTCGCCTTTTTGATCAAGTCTTCTCCAACCTCGGGTGCATGTGCATACAGTTCACAGGCAAAATCGGTGGCAGATACAATGTTGAGTTCAGCTCCGTAAGCTTTGGCAATATTCAAGGCCCGGTCAGTGGCATTCTCGCTGTACTTTGAACCGTCGGTCGCCAGGACAATATTTTGCCAGCCAATGGTCGACTTTGCCGGAACGGCAAGGACGTCCCTCTGGCTGTATCCTATAACTCTCGCGGTTATACTGCCCAAACGGAACTTTTCCGTAGAATTCCCACCGATCCCCATGACGATGAGGTCAAAGTCTTCGGCGTCTGCGAGGTCAACAATTTCCTCATGGGGTACGCCCTCGAGACATGCTGTTCTGAGGGGGATGTTCTCGGCCTCTGCCACTTTCGTTGCTGCGGTGAGAGCCGTTTCACACGGTTCCCTGAATAAGGCTTTGATGTCTCTTACACCTACAAGCCTGAGATCCCCTTCATAGGGAGGGGAAACGGCCACCGCCATGATGTCGCTTTGTTCCGCTTGAGCCAGCCGCAGGGATTCTTTCAACGCATGTAAGCTTGCTTCCGAGTCGTCCACTGCAACGAGAATTTTTCTGAACTTTCCCATAGGGTCCTCCTGTGGAGTTGTGTTCCTTCTGCTGGGGACGTTGCCTTCAGTGGCTCGGCAACTCCGCAGGAGTCACAGCCTCCTCGGTCACCGGGGAGTACGACGCCTTGCTGCCTTTCCACATGGCGCCAAGGATAATCAGCGCTCCGGTAGCGAGAGCCAGACACATCAGGACAAAGCTTGCCTTGGTAAGCAAGCCAACGATACCCTGCTTCATCGCCAGGAGATCAAGCTCTACCAGGTACTTGGGTATTGCTAGACCTCTGCTGACAGCAACGATCAACATGATGGACCCCATAACGATCTTAATCATGTAATCCTTGACATATGTGGTGCCAATGGCCCCCAATTGAACCCCAAAAAGAGAGCCGGCAAGAATGATTAACGTCAGCCTTATATCCACCATGCCGTGAAAGGCCCAATTCACGGTGCCACCGAGACCCATAATAAAGGCCACCACCAGCTCTGTTGCCGATGACACCAGACCCGAGGCGCCAACCACATAGATCATTCCCGGTACCCCGATAAAACCGCCCACAGCAATGGTGGCCGCCAACATTCCGGTGGCAAAGCCGACAGGTACCGTAAACCAAAGGGATATTCTCACATTGGCGGTCTTTAAATAAATCATCGGCGGAAGGTGAATCTTCTGCAATCTTAAGGCAAGGGAGGACACTTTCGCCGGCTCCTGAGATTTTGCTATCTTCCAGGCATCATAGAAAACGTAGCCCCCGACGACAACGAGGACCACCACGAAAGCAAGGCTTACATAGAGGTTCGAGCCGGCTGGTCCCCATTTCGCCAGAATCATGTGCTGAATCTGTATGCCAACCTGGACTCCGACCACCGCAGATACCGCCATGACCAGACCGAGCTTGAGGTCCACCTGGCCATATCGAAAACGTTTGTAGGCGCCGACCAACGCCTTCGGGAATTTGTGGCACATGTTGCTGGCCACGGCAACATTTCCAGGAACGCCGAGACTCATCATTCCTGGGGTTAACACAAAGGCCCCCCCGGACCCAATGAATCCACTGACCAGGCCCCCGATGAACCCAACCAGGAACAGAAACCCGATGGATATTAGATTCAGGTCGATGAAGTTGGTTGCCTGTTGAGCCAAATCATGCATATCTCACTACCTCCATAGACTTTTCTTCCAGAGTAAAGTATCGCGCCTTCAACTCCTCGCCTTGAGGATGCGGCAGTCGGTTCAGCCTCAGCGAGGTTGAGGACGTGGCCTCCAGATCATCACTAGGCGCGTAGCTGTGGCTGAGGTCGAGGCCGCTTTCGCTCACGGATACGCTTTTTCTTCTCCGGTCGATGCTGTGGTGTTTTCCTTGCTTCAATACCCAAAAGAGTCCATAGGTTATGGGCAAAGGAACCATGCACCAAAGAGAAGATGAAGACCGTCGCGATTGGCAATGCCGCATACCATGTCCCTTTAGCGAAGAAATTCGCCACCGCCGTCCCATGCGAAAATACTGCAGCGTAGAGCGTTATTGAAAGTGCACCAAAGAGAATCGTTTTACCTAGTGGCCTGTTCCTTTTCTTCGGCATTGTATTGTTCCTCCTTTTTTGCTCCATTTTTCATTTTTCACCACTCAACTCACATTTACCCATTTATTGAGGGCGCCCGAAGCTCCTTCCTGGGTCTGGGCCGAACCGTGGGGCGTTTGGACCTGCGTGGCCGTTTACTCTCAGTGAGAATCTGGCGAGCCGTGTCGTGCTCTCCGGCTTCGGCGAAGGTGATCGCCATCATGATCCTTTCGACTTTTTCTCTGATACTCATGGCCTGTCCTCCTCTTATCTGGTAATTTTTTTGTGTTTTGCGCTCTGTTTGTCTTGAGAACAACTCAATAACCGTGCCAAGGCGGTGAAAAATACTCTATCTTATCGTAATCATTGATTTATCAAGTGAATCCATGGTCTTGGGGCTACAACGGCATGGTGTTACATATTGCAACAATTATGCATGATTATGGCATATTATCATGTTATATCAATGTGTTGCTAATCGTTTCGCCAGATGAGAATGGCGTTGCAAATTGTAACTATTTGCGAATCCACGATTCACTCGGATGTGCAAGGTGGTCTGGCCCGGATGTTTCATGAATCACTTGCTGCGACCTCGGATATGGCCGTCCTTCCGGGCGTCCTCGGGTGTCGTGCCCTGCGACGTACCGTTCAGGTAGGCCTCGGGCCCAACACCCTGCGGTTGCCCGGTGGCAAGGCCATCTTCACGGTCTCGCGACAGCAATTCATGAAACATCCGGGCTGGTAGGCTTTTCTTACAGCGAAAGGACGGCTGGAGCGCAATTTGGGGCGGGATCCGTCTCATCAGGAGCCCCGGTTCTCATCGCACCATTGATTTCCTCTTGAACTAACCGCTGGCCCTTGTCTTTTCAATACTCGGGGGTGTGGAAATCGCTTTTGAAACGACGGCAGGTTGACTTTAGGAGGTGGAGAAAGTCGATGGGTGAAGGCGCCGCACAAAAGACATTCAAGAGGTCCCCTACTCCAAAGTCTTCAAGATGATCTCCGGTCCACTCCCAAACTCCACCTCCCACTTACGGATGTGACCCTGGTCGGCGAAACTGTGGTACCGGTTCCGCCCGATGATGAGATGATCCAGCACCTGGATACCCATTATTTTTCCTGCCAGAAAGAGATCCCGGGTGATGGCAAAATCCTCGGTGGAGGGAGTGGGATCTCCGGAGGGGTGGTTGTGGGCAAAAACCATTGCGGCCGCATGATGATCCAGTCCGCTTTTGATCACCTCCCTCGGGTAAACCGCACTCGAGGTCAGGCTACCTTCAAAGAGGGTTTCAACCTGGATCACCTCGTTGCGCCCGTTTAGGTAGATGACTTTGAACACCTCTTTCTTCAGGTCGCGAAGGGAATGCAGCAGGTAGTCGTAAACCTCTCTGGAGGACGACATGAACTCGCGACCTTTCAACCGTTCTTTTAGGAATTTGCGAGCGACCTCGTGAACCAACTTCAGACCTAGCGTATTTTTGGGGCCAATACCGGGAACCTGCTGAAGTTTTTCGAGATCCGCTTCCAGTACTCCAGCCAGGCCGTCAAAGCGGCGAAGAACATCACGGGCGATCTGCTTACAGTCCCGTCTCGGGGTTGCCAGGGTCAGGAGAAGCTCAACAATTTCCTCATCTGTGAGCTTTTCCAGGCCGTGGGTCAAAAATTTCTGCCGAAGTCGTTCACGGTGTCCGGCCGCACGTTTCCGCCAATCTTTTCGGTTCATTTTGGTGCCCCCTTGTTCAGCTGGCAGCTTGCAGCCGGCAGCTAGAAAGAAAACATGCGCCTAGACTCAAAAAAGCTTGAACCCCAAATCTGCCTGCTACCGACTGCCCATTGCCTGCCGCCCAGTAGCTGTCGTCATCAAGCCCCGGGTTGCTGGTTACCTATTTTCCATCCATAAATACCCCTTTTCCCCTTGAAATCAATATTCCAATATTCCACCATTCCATTATTCCAGGTGCGAGGCAGACACGTAGGCCTCGAAAAACTTTTTTTATTATCAATCAGTTGTAGAATTTCCGAGACGTCTAATTAACCGCCTGGACTCTCTGTCTCCGACTCAACAGCTGCTTACTGCCCGCTCCCCGCTACATTCCTACTCCCGCCACCGGGGTTTGACAGGAGGGACAGCACCCTTTCTTGATGTCGTATTGACCCGTAGAAAATCCATAGCGGTCGACAAGCGCCCGGCCGCAGTGATGGCAGAGGGTGTTTTCCCCCTGATCTCCAGGCATGTTGCCCGTGTACACGTAATGCAGTCCGGCTGCCAAGCCAATTTCGCGAGCCCGCTTCAGAGTGGATGCCGGTGTATTCGAGACACTTCTGAGCCTGTAGGTTGGATGGAAGCGGCTCACATGCCAGGGCGTCTCGCGACCCAGTTCCACGATGAACTGGGCTATCTCCTTGAGTTCACGGTCGCTGTCGTTGAGGGTGGGAATGACCAAAGTGGTGACCTCTAGCCACACCCCCATAGCCTTGAGCTTTCTTAGCGAATCCAACACGGGCGTGAGCTTGGCGCCACACTGGTCCTTATAGAAATCGTGAGTAAATGCCTTGAGGTCCACATTAGCAGCATCCAGGTAAGGCTGGATCAGATCAAGCGCTTCCGAAGTCATATAGCCATTGCTGACAAAGATGTTTTTCATGCCGGCCTGGTGTGCCAGTTTGGCCGTTTCGTAGGCATACTCAAAAAAGATGGTTGGTTCCGTGTAAGTGTAAGAAATCGATTGACAACGGCTCTGCCTGGCAGCGCGCACCACCTGCTCAGGTGGCAATTCTTCACCCATTACACCTTTGATCTCTCGCGGCATCTGAGAGATGTCGGCATTTTGACAGAACAGGCAACGGAAGTTGCAGCCCACCGTGGCTATGGAGTAGGTGCGGCTCCCCGGATGAAAGTGAAACAGTGGCTTTTTTTCCACCGGATCCACGTGCCTGGCAATAGCCCGAGCATAAACCAGGGTCTGCAGCTGACCGTTCTGGTTTTCGCGCACTCCACAGATGCCCCGCTTTTGATTCTTGATCACACAGCGGTGCGCGCACAGGTGGCACTGCACTCGCTGGTTCTCCAGGCTCTCGTACAGCATCGCCTCTTTCACGGACTCGTCCCTAATTAATACATCGACACGGGGCGCGGCAAAACGGGGATACGCCGAGAAGGGCAGAGTGTGTGTACGGCAACCCCGTGCGCGGACCACAGCACAAAAAAAGACATACCAGGCACTAAGCAGTGTTCACTCGGGGCACTGCGAAGCACAAGACAGATAGCACTTCTCAGAGCTCAGTGCCTAGTTCTTGCTGCCAGCTGCTCAGTTATGGCGTCGCCGCGTCGTCGTTTCTCCGCGTCAGCTGGTTAGGGGCAAGTTGACTTCCCTGTATTTGGATACGATAAAGGTGAGTGCCCGAAAGCACCTACAGGCGTGAAATTGCCTCTGGTGGCTGCTTCTCTTTCCATGCAGCCGTTGGTGACCATACCTTGAGCGAACCTTGAACCGCTTGTCCTGGCTTATGGTGTATCTTGCCAGTCAGGGGTTCCTTGCAGGCGATGAGGCTATAACACACATCCACTTTCATCACAATGAAAGCACCCAGGGGGTTTTGCTGAAACAGAGGATGGCGCTCCACGGAACGAGCGATTTTCACGAAAGTCAGCGGGAAGAAAAGCACGGTCCCCCACTCAACGGGTATGGGACCCAAGATTTTTCTAACCATCTCTTTCAGTTCCCAAACACTGAAAAATCGAGCCTGCCGGTAGATGGTATCTTCTATTAACCCCTTGAGGCGACGATTCATGGCCATTAAAGCATATTTATTCAGCACTCCCAGGACTACCCGGCGGCGGGTCACCCGAAAAGCCTCCGAGAGCGCTTTTTCCGGCTCCTCTACAAACTCTAACGTGTTGATTAAGGTGGATAGTTCAAATTCATTGTCTTCAAAGGGGAGATGCTCAGCCCATCCGAGATGTAGATCCGCACCGTCACGCAGCCGACTCCGTGCCTGCTCCAACATATATGGGCTGGCATCCAGGCCGGTCACCTGCAACCCCAAGTCTTTAAACCAAGTGAGGTGAAGACCTGTGCCGGACCCGATATCCAGAAGACGTTCTCCGGGACGGGGCCCCAAGTAGCGCTCGATAAGGGCGCGTTCCAGCATCAGGGCCTGGGCGCCGCCAGGCCGTTTATACCACTCGTCGTAATGCTGGGCGTAGCGATGATCAAACGCGCATTTCAAGCTAATCTCTCCTCCCTGCTTCCGCAGAGCGCATAGCGGATACTGATGGGCTCATTAAGTCATTTCGCTAGGCTGTCACTCGTAATCATTCATTGAAACGACCTAATGACGGCTCAGCCGAATACCTCAATGACTTCATTCGCCATGCGCTGCGCGACTTCATATGTCCTCTCGGAGTACTGCCCCCTTGGCGCCTGAACTCACCATCTTGCTGTAGCGGTAAGCATAGCCTTCCTTGATTCGAGGTTCCGCGGGTTGCCAGCGCTCCCGTCGTCTTATCATTTCCTCATCCGAAATCTTCAGAGTCAATTGTTTGGCAGGAATATTGATCTCAATCCGATCGCCTTCCTCCACCAGCGCGATGGGACCACCATCAGCTGCCTCGGGAGAAATGTGGCCTATGGCGGCGCCTTTGGTGCCGCCGCTAAAACGGCCGTCTGTGATCAAAGCCACGTCCTTGTCCAAACCCATACCCACGATGGTGGAGGTGGGGGTCAACATCTCTCTCATGCCGGGTCCGCCTCGAGGGCCCTCGTAACGGATGACCACGACATCACCCTTGTTGATTCGCCGTTCCATGATGGCCTCGACCGCGGCTTCCTCGGAATCAAAAACCCTGGCGATTCCCTCGTTTATTACCATCTCCGGAGCTACGGCCGACTGCTTCACCACCGCCCCCTCTGGCGCCAGGTTCCCGAACAGGATCGCTATTCCTCCCTCGGCGTGGTAGGCCTCTTGAATATGACGAATGACTCTGGAATCTTTCACCTCTGCGTTTTGCAGATTCTCTCCCACGGTCTTGCCGGTAACGGTTAGAGGAGTCCGGTGAATCAAGTCGGCCTCTGCCAGCCTGGCCATAACCGCGTGCACACCACCGGCAGCATCCAGATCTTCCAGATGATGAGGTCCTGCTGGGCTTAGACTGCACAAGTGGGGAATTCGAGTGCTGATCTGATTAAACACGTCGAGGTCAAGACCGATCCGCGCCTCGCTGGCGATGGCTGGAACATGAAGGACGGTATTGGTGGAGCAACCCAGAGCCATATCGATGGCAATGGCGTTTTCAAACGCTTCTTTGCTGGCGATCTCGCGCGGCGTGAGATTTTGGGCGATCAATTCCATAATCTGCATACCCGCCTTCTTGGCCAGCCGGTAGCGTGCTGCGGTCACCGCTGGAATGGTGCCATTGCCTGGGAGTCCCAGACCCAGAGCTTCGGTGAGACAATTCATGGAATTGGCGGTGAACATCCCGGCGCAGGAACCACATCCGGGGCAGGCGCAATCCTCCATCTCAGCCAGCTGTTCCTCGGTCATCTTTTCTGATTTTACCGCACCCACCCCTTCGAAAACGTTGATTAGATCGATAGGTTTGCCAGCTAACCTCCCGGTAAGCATGGGGCCACCACTGACGACCACGGCAGGAATATTGAGACGAAGCAGCGCCATCAACATGCCCGGCACCACTTTGTCACAGTTAGGGATGGCCACGAGTCCGTCGAAGGGGTGAGCCCGAGCCATGATCTCCACAGAATCGGCGATGAGCTCACGACTACAGAGCGAATATTTCATGCCCTCGTGGTTCATGGCAATACCATCACACACACCAATGGTATTGAACTCAATGGGTGTGCCGCCCGCTAATCGCACACCAGCCTTCACCGCCTCAGCGATGCGATCCAAATGAATGTGACCCGGTATAATTTCATTGGCCGAGTTTGCGATTCCAACCATCGGCCGAGCGATCTCTTCATCGGTCAAACCCATCGCTTTGAATAGTGAGCGGTGAGGAGCCTTTTCAAGTCCTTTTTTCATCACATCACTGCGCATCATCATCTCCTTGCAACAAAATGTAACTGCAATTTTGGACAGTCAAATTAACCCGGAGTTGACCATTCTAAAGCTGCTCGAATACCTAGTCAATCTAGAATAAAACCCCTTGATTATCAAGGAGAAAAATAACACTTGACAGTGTTCAGTGATAGCTATAGCTTATTCTTGAAAAGCAAATGACCTCTTCATTTGCGCGATCAGGAAACGAAAAATGGATAATTTTAAGGCCGTATATCCCATTGGCATCGTGGCCGAGTTACTCAAAATCCACCCCCGCACCCTGAGAATTTACGAGCGCGAGGGGCTGATAAAGCCGGCCCGTCGCAGCGGCAAACGGTTTTTTTCCAACAACGACTTGAAATGGCTCAAGTGCCTGCGCAAGCTGATTCATGAGGACGGCCTTAATATTGCCGGCATCAAGAAACTCTTGACCCTGGCCTCCTGCTGGGAGATTCGTCAATGCTCTGAGGAAGAGCGCAAAGACTGTCCTTCAGTGCTTGACTTTCCAGTTCCCTGCTGGGAACTGAAGCCTAAATCTTGCCGCAATAAAGAGCTCGACTGCCCCAACTGTGAGGTTTTTCTGACCAAAAGGAAACAACTGTTGATCGACAACTGTAGCGACGACCAGCCATCTTAGCGGGCCACCGTCATCAGACCCGCCGGCGGAGCGCACTTAAGCCGACTTCGCCTTAACGGGCTGCCCGGCCTTTGCGGCCGCCCTTGGGATTGGCGGAGTGGGCTTTCAACGACGGTTTAAAAACCCCTCCCGCAAGATACCACCACGAACCATCCAGTGGGTAGAAGACGAAGTCATGGCTAGATCTGTAGATGCTCATATCTCGACGCCACCAGAAAGTCGCGCGATAAATCCCAGGCTCTCGGGCACCGCCCGTGTTTTTGGCCCTGTTCCCTCACGGCGGTTGGGCCGCTCCCTCGGCGTTGATCTAGTTCCAGCAAAAACCTGCACCTATGATTGCATTTATTGCGAATCGGGTCGCACCACCCATTTGACTGTGGAGAGATTCTCGCCGTATTCGGTTAAGGAAATCGTCGATGAGATCCAGCAGCAACTGGGCCGAACCTCTTGCTCACCGGAGATCATTACCCTCTCTGGCGCCGGCGAACCCACCCTCAACGCAGACCTAGGTGACCTGATAAACCGAATAAAGAATCTAACTCATCTTCCCGTTGCGGTGCTCACCAATGGATCGCTCCTGGGTCTCAAAGAAGTGCGCCACGATCTTGCTAGGGCCGATCTGGTCCTGCCGTCCTTGGACGCGGTCTCTGTGGAGGTGTTCAACCGAATCAACCGGCCCCACCCTTCACTGCAAATAGGGGAGATCATCTCCGGTCTCCTCGACTTCCGCCGCGAGTACCCCGGTGAGATCTGGTTGGAGATCCTCCTGGTGAGCGGCATCAATGATCTCACCCCTGAAGTGAATGCTCTCCGCAAAGTAGTCGAAAGGCTCCAGCCAGTGCGGGTGCAATTGAACACTGTAGACCGTCCCCCAGCCGCTCCCTGGGCCAGGCCGGTCTCTGGAGAAACACTGGGTAAACTCGCTTGCCTCTTGGGCAGGCCTGCCGAGGTGATCAGTCGTTCTGCCTCGCCAGCGTCCAGCGAACCCGCTGCTGAAGACCTTGCCCAACGCATAGTCGAGATGGTGAGCCGCAGGCCGTGCACCTTACAACAGATCTCCAACGGGCTAGGTGCCGAATTTGCCCAAGTCTCCGAATTACTGAATTCAATGACCCAAAAAGGCCAGATCGATTGCAGGCGCCATCAGGACAACTATTATTACACGAGCCGTATTAGCTAGTTTCCATCCATAAATGGCCCTTTTCTCCGCCTCAGGCGGATCAATTTGCGGGATTTCTTGCGCGGCATACTCTAGTACGGTTCCGCCCAATCCCTTGGTTTCCTTGACCTTGCAGAAGATTCCTTATCTATTCTATAAAGTTGGAAACTTGAACTCGTGTCATCCGGAGTTTCGGATGGACATTAGCTAGAATTAACTCTATATCATAACCGGAATCGGTAGATTGAACCTTAACCCTAATGTTTCCAGTCCTGCACCGAGGAAAAACGCACCGGGGCGTGTTGCGCTTGAGGCGGATCGAAGCGTACGTGAGATCCTGTTCCGAGTGAGGAAATATTTGTTAAGGATTATGAAGAAGGGGTATTCACCCATGAGGATAATCACCCCCACCCTCACCCTCCCCCGTCAAGGGGGAGGGAATTGATTGTTACCATTAGTATTTCCCCTCCCCTGGCGGGAGGGGATGAAGAGGAGAGGGATAAGAATCGCTCAATTCAGGTGCATATTAACGAGATTCATGCGAAGGTGACGCGGGAAGAAAAATTTTGTGATCGTCCGGCTGACTTGACGCACGAAGTCCGAGTTTTTATAATTCGTCGAGTTACAAGGGCAAACCCGGCAGGAAGTCAAGAATTTGTGCATGTGTTCCAGCGGCACTCGTAAAGGTGTCGTGCCCGTGTTGTTTGACTTTTTTGCTGAGATGCTCACTGAAACGGTTGCGTGAAGTATACAGACTATCATCTTTCCGGTTGAGGCTGTCATGTACGTTGTGGGTGTAGATATCGGATCGGTAAGCATCAACTGTGTTGTCCTAGACCAGGAAGGGGATCTTGTTTACGAGGCCCCTTACCAGCGCCATTTCGGCAGGTTTTTGCCGCAAACTCTTGAAACACTCCAGTTGATTTACCGTCGTTTTGGCGACCAGCACATCAAGACTGTCGCCTTTACTGGCAATCACGGCAAAATCATCGCTTCCCGGTTCGGGGCTTTGTACGAGTATGAGTCCATCACTCAGGTGCTGGGTGTCCTGTATCTGGTCCCGAATGCGTCTGCCATTATCAGCATGGGGGGCCAGGATGCCGCCCTGTATCTGCTTGCTCACAGAGACGGCCAATGGTATCTGCAATCTTTCGCCATGAATGGGCCCTGTGCTGCCGGTACCGGTTCGTTTATCGACCAGCAGGCAGAGCGACTGTCATCGTTCCTCTACGATGAAAACGTTTCATTTTCTCAAGATCACATATCCCATATCCTTACCGATTTCATTGCTCGGGGCAAGGGGAGCACCTCTCCTGCCCCAGTGGCCTGCCGCTGCACGGTCTTTACCAAGTCTGACATGATTCATTTGCAAAACAAGGGTGAGCCGTTAGCAAACATCATCGCCGGTTTACATCAGGGGAACGCTGCCAATTACATTAGCACCATTGTTGCAAGCCAGCAGGTTCAAGATCCCGTGGTTTTCATCGGCGGAGTTGCCAGCAACGAACTACAGGTCCAAGCTTTTCGCCGGTATTTTCCGCGGCTTCTTGTGCCTGCGCACCACACCTCCCTGGGGGCGCTGGGTGCAGCCCTGTTCGCTCAAAGTCAAGACCACCAAACCAAGGCCGATCTCTCTGTCCTGAAGAGCATGGCCGGTGAAGCAGTCAGCGATTTCCCCGAGGCCCCGCCACTGAGCCTGCGCATGACCAGATTCAAGGGAAATGTGGTCATCCCCAGACAGCAGCTGTCGCCCCGCACTAAACTGCAAGTCTACCTGGGGGTTGACATCGGCTCAACCACTACAAAAACCGTACTGATGGATGTGAATCAGAATATTGTCCACAAGCAGTACGTTCAGACCCAGGGCAAACCCATCGAAGTGACCCAGAAGCTTCTTGCCGGGATACTGGAGGAATTTGGCGATAGCCTTGAGTTTTTAGGCACAGCGACCACAGGGTCAGGGCGACACGTGGTGGGAGATTTCATTGCGGCGGATCTCATCATCGACGAGATTACCGCCCATGCCCGGGCTGCGGTTCACTGGGAACCGGAGGTGGACACGGTTTTTGAAATTGGCGGCCAGGACTCCAAATACATCTGGATCGAAAGCGGCAATCCCATGGACTTTGATATGAACAAAGTCTGTGCCGCTGGAACCGGAAGTTTTCTTCATGAACTGGCCAATAAGCTAAAAATCAACATCGTAAAAGAATTCCAGGAAATTGCTCTCTCTTCGACAAGCCCGATTAATCTGGCCGAACGCTGCACGGTATTCATGGAATCTGATTTGGTTTCCTACGCACAGAAGGGTGCTCGCCTAGAGGATCTCATCGCCGGGCTCTGCTATGCCATTGTCCACAATTATCTCAACCGCGTCGTGGAAAAGCGGCGCATCGGCAAGCGCGTCATGTTTCTCGGCGGACCGTCGTTGAACAAAGGGATCGTTGCAGCCTTCGAGAACGTCCTGAAGCAGGAAATCATCATGCCAGAGCACCGAGAGGTTCTCGGAGCTCACGGCGCTGCCATGAGCGTGATGGAAAAGCGGCTGAACTCGGAACTCCTGAGGTCGAACCTCCAGAGCCTCGACAATCTGATTCAAGCCTCAATATCCCACAAAGAGAAGCTCTGCCGCGTTGACAACAACTGCCACAACGAGTGCAAGTTAAAGATATATGACTTCGGCGGCCGCAAGAGCATCTGGGGAGGCGACTGCGGCCGCTACGAAGTGAAGCGGGATAGGAAGGAAACGGAAGAGAACTGGTTCAAGAAGCGCGAGCTTCTCTTCCTTGATTACCTTAAGGGCCAATATGTGGATCTGGCAGAACTCGGCTCTCGCGATTTGCCAGCCAACCACGTCGTTGAAACCCTGGATGGTAAGCCCACTATTGGCATCCCCAGGGCACTGCACATGCTGCAATATGGCATTTTGTGGTCGCACTTTCTTACAAACCTGGGCTTCGCCGTCGTTCTTTCACCCAAGACCGACCAGGAGATTAGCGCGGCGGGAATCGAATCCATGGCCTCCGAGACCTGTTACCCCTTAAAGGTTTTCCAAGGCCATGTCAAAACACTGATGAGCCGGACCCGCTACCTCTTCCTTCCCACAATAATAAACATGCCCACTCCTCAATCCGAAGAAACTGGCTATTTGTGTCCACTTGTCCAGGGGAGTCAGTACATGGCCGCTGCTGCCCTGAATATCCCCGATTCCTCTCTTGTTTCTCCAGTTGTTTACTTGAAGGAGCCCGTGGAGCAAGTTGTTCTGGATCTTCACAAAAGCCTCGGAAAATCTTTGGAGAACGAA
>Ga0209536_100005801_pt1 | contig 19082 bp, 13 predicted proteins | sample DeeMarSeWOR28_12_FD_187461 | JGI IMG/M metagenome (GOLD analysis project Ga0209536, IMG submission 187461) | Marine sediment microbial communities from White Oak River estuary, North Carolina - WOR-2-8_12 (SPAdes) (version 2) | ecosystem: Environmental > Aquatic > Marine > Intertidal zone >... | reverse complement strand
GTACAGGTTGGCCAATGGCAAAGAAGTGGCCCTCACTGGCGTGATGCTATGGATTTTGTTTTTAGCGGTAAGCTTGGAAACATTCGCACAGTAAAAACCTGGGCCTATCAGGGCTGGATGAAACCAGTACCGGTATTGCCGGACGAAGCTGTTCCCGAAGGTGTTGATTATGATTTTTGGTTGGGTCCTGCTTCAAAAAGACCTTTTAACAGAAATCGATTTCACTTTAATTTCAGGTGGTTTTGGGATTATGCAGGAGGTTTGATGACGGACTGGGGAGTTCATATCATCGATTTCGGATTATATGGTATGAAAGTAGCAGCGCCAAATTCAGTAATGGCATCGGGAGGGAAATTTGCTTATCCTGATGATGCTTCCGAAACACCGGATACACTTCAGGCCATCTATGAATTTGATGGATTCACAATGATGTGGGAACACGCCACCGGAATCGACGGTGGCCCATATGGCAGAACACATGGAGTTGGATTTATAGGTAATAATGGAACACTTGTGGTTGACAGGGGAGGCTGGGAAGTTATTCCTGAAAAGGAAAATGGCAAAGATAAAATGGAGAAGATTCCGTTGCAGAGAGGGGAAGGGAAAGACCTCGAACATCATGTAAAAAATTTCCTGGGATGTATAGAGTCACGGGAAAAGCCAAATTGTGATGTTGCTATAGCCGCAAATACTGCACGGGTAGCCCATATGGGTAATATCGCTTTCAAAACCGGAAGAAAAATATACTGGGATCAGGCAAAAGCTGAATTTATCAATGACAAGGAGGCGAACGAATTGACCAGGGCCACCTATAGAAATCCATGGGTCCTGCCCAAGGTATGAAAACAATAGATTTTATGTAAGGACGAATAAAAAGCACCCGGATTATTCGTCCTTTTCATATACTTATACATCAATTTGAACCAGAAGATAAACTATCAAAAAGTTGGATTAACGACAGCCTTTTCCATTGTGGTAGCAAACATGGTGGGTACTGGTGTATTTACCAGTCTGGGTTTTCAGATCGTTGATATTAAATCAGTATTCGCTTTATTAATGTTGTGGGTAGTAGGAGGAGTAGTTGCCTTGTGTGGTGCATTAAGTTACGGCGAGCTGGCCTCAAAGCTACCGCGTTCAGGGGGAGAATATCATTTTCTGTCCAAGATCTATCATCCAATCCTGGGTTTCCTGGCCGGCTGGGTATCCTTTCTCGTGGCTTTCTCAGCACCAACAGCGCTGGCAGCCATGGCAATGGCAAGTTACTCTTATGCTTTTTTTGGATTTGGCAATGAGATCATCCTGGCTTTGATCATTGTGGTTATAATATCTGTAATTCATTCCTTTCATATACGGTTGGGAGGTGGTTTTCAACGGGTAGTAACATTCCTCAAGATTGCACTCATTATATTCTTCATTGCCTCCGGTTTCTTCGTAGCAGATCACCAGAACCTTCATCTTACACCCACTGTAAATGATTGGGACCAGGTCTTTTCAGGCGCTTTTGCGGTATCATTGATATTCGTGTCGTATGCATTTTCAGGCTGGAATGCATCTGTATATATTATTGATGAGATCAGGGATCCCGGGAGAAATATTCCAAGATCCCTAATCCTGGGCACTGTGGTAGTTATATTCTTATACTTTCTTTTAAATTATATCTTTCTCTATACAAGCCCAATGGAAGAAATGGAGGGTAAGATAGAGATTGGGTTTGTCTCAGCAAGCTATATCTTCGGTGAGCAGGGTGGCCGGCTCATGGCATTGCTGATTACGCTGTTGCTTGTTTCAACCGTAAGTGCCATGATATGGATAGGTCCCCGAGTTACCATGGTAATGGGTGAAGACTACGCTATCCTCAGATTTCTATCAAGAAAGAATAAGCATAATGTCCCCGTTGTAGCCATATGGGTTCAGACTGCCATCACAATAGTGCTAATAGTGTCATCAACCTTTGAGAAAGTACTTATATATGCAGGATTTATTATGAATCTTTTCACCCTTTTATCAGTTATTGGACTGTTTATTTTGCGGGTGAAACATCCGAACTTGCCCTCTACCTATAAAGTGACCGGATATCCTCTAACACCCCTGATTTTCATTTTACTCAGCCTGTGGACGCTTACCTATTTGCTGTTGGACAGGCCTTTGGAATCGATTTTGGGTCTTTTAACGGTTTTTCTGGGATTAATTATTTTTTATATTAATAAAATGTATATTGCCAAAATCCGCAAGGTAAAATAAAGATGCGAATCCTCAAGTACACCATATCCATCATCTGTATATTCCTTCTCACCGGGCAATCAATTTTTGCTCAGGATCAGGATATCAATGACCATAATGAAGCCAATCAGTTCATGCTACAGAACAGTATCGAGTCATTGGTCAATGCTTTTGATTCCCCGGAAAGGGCCAGGTGGCAAAAACCAGATAGTGTCATTGCTTTGTTTGGTGATGTGCAAGATCAAAAAATTATGGATCTTGGTGCTGGATCAGGGTACTTTACTTTACGAATGGCTGCAAAAGGAACCAATGTAATTGCTGCCGATGTTAATGATAGTTTTCAGGACGTTATTAAAGAGAAACTGGAGAAAGAAGAATTTAAAACCCTGAAGGAGAAAATTGAATTAAGAAAAGTACCTTATGACGATCCGGGATTGAATAAGGAGGAAGTGGATGGCGTGATCATTGTTAACACATGGCATCATATAGACAATAGAAATGACTATATGAAGAAAATCCTCAGAGGCGTGAAAAAAGGCGCAGAGATCATAATCGTTGATTTTAAAATGGGCGTAAGTGGTGGCCCTCCTGATAGCCATAAATTGAGTCTTGATACAGCCATGGGTGAAATTGAAGAACTGGATTTCACAGAAATCCAGGTAAATACCACCCTTCTAGACCGTCAATATATTATAATAGGAAGGAAATAGTCAATCTCTGTTGTATTCACCGTGACATGGTATAAAGTCAATGGAAATATTGAAATTATTTTACTTCCCGGCCGAGTACATACCCTCCAAATCCTAGAATTTCTGTTGAAACATGCATATCATCTACATTCTGCATGCAATCATTTAGCATGGTCATATCACTAACCCTAATCAGATATTTCTCTTCATTCCCTTGCTTATCCAATTGATATTCCCGATTTAATCTGTAAATCCTTAATCCTTCTGTCTTAAACTCAGGTGAAAATTCTTCATGCGTATAATCGATCGATAGCTTGATTGGGTTTTCAAACAGGATATCATCCGGTTGAATGATCCATATTTTGTTCGAGAAATATTCCTTTTTCTGACATTCGAAAAATCCATTTTTGATTTTTAGGGTCGATTTCAAGTTGTATTTTGCCTGGTAGCTTTCAAAATCTTCTTTCGGGAGTATTAGCTTCAGGCGATTGTCGGCTGTTATTATCTCAACTTCGCTACCCAGATCATTGAAAATCGGGTCTTCATATGCTTCGATGATATCCAGGGAATCGTTGGTATCACTGCAGCTATAGCACAGTATTTGAACTGTGCAAATAATTGCCATCAAGGTTAGAAATTTTCCAGTGGTTTTCATGATATTTTGGTTTGGAGTAAATAGTGGTTCATAAAACGGATGAAAATTATTCTGTATAAAATACTCAAAGAACAGGTTCAACGGTTTGGAAAAATCCTTGTAAATCTCTTGCGCAATTAGCTGATCATCAGCGAGTTCATAATTAATATAAGAAAATTTTCGTTAAAATTCAACCTGCAGGATGAAGTGCCCTGTACTGAAAATTCAAAAAATGATATAATTGGAAAATTAATTGAGAATTTAGACATTTGGTTTTGTATGGCTACTGCATTACAGGTTGCTTTTGTTATTTTATTCCCGGCTTTAATTTTGTACTTGGAGAAAAGGTCAAAGTTTGTTCAGGTTGCAAGTCCTATTGTGATATGCTATGTACTTGGAATAATTATGGCGAATTTACCCTTCCTCAAATTAAATAAAGAAGTATTAACTGAAATCCAAGTAATTAGCATCAGCCTCGCCATTCCCCTGCTGTTATTCAATTCAAATGTCATAGAATGGATAAATCATGCCGGCAAATCCATTTTGAGTTATATACTAAGTGTATTTGCTGTTGTAATATCGGCTGTCATCTTTTTTCACATTTATAAAAATAGTGTGGCCGATGCCTGGAAAATATCAAGCATGCTGGTTGGAGTCTATACGGGTGGTACACCCAATATGAGTGCCATAGGCATGGCTTTTGAAACACCCCAGGAAGTATTTGTATTATTAAACAGTTCTGATGTTGTTCTGGGGAGCATTTATTTCATCTTTATAATAACTTTCATGAAAAGGTTGCTCGGTCTTTTTTTGCCTCATTATCAGCCACTTAAATCAGGCAGAAAAGAAAATGTCAGCAATCCCATAGTCACTAAGACAGGGCGCAAGATTTCCAAAAGAAAATTAATACTCAACATTATTATTGTACTGTTACTGGGCGTGATCATCCTGGGATTGGCGGCCTGGATCTCAATTGTTATTAAAGGCGAAATTCAGGAGACCTGGGTTATATTGGTATTGACAACCTTGGGCATTGGTGTTTCCTTCATTAAGAAGGTACAAAAGATGAAGGGATCATATGAAACAGCTTTTTATTTATTGCTTATATTTTCCCTTGCGATAGGGGCTCTGGCCGATATAAATGAGTTACTCAATAAAAGTGCCGACCTGTTTCTATATACGGCTTTCGTCATGTTCACCTCTATAATTATTCACTTTGTTTTAGCTGCCATATTCAAAATAGACAGGGATACTGTTATCATAACTTCCACCGCAGCCATTTATGGACCCGCATTCATCGGGCCCGTAGCCAATGCTATTCGTAATAAAGAGGTTATCGTAACCGGATTGACGATGGGATTGCTCGGTTATGCGATTGGCAATTATATCGGTATTGGCGTGGGTATGCTTCTTAGATGAATGATTGTGTTTTGCCGGAATTGATCATACTGGCCTCGAATCCTTCCTGATTTATGTGTTGCCACAAGTACGTTTCGAGCGAATAAATATCAATAAGTCGGTGTCCCCTTAAACACCTTCGATTCCTGCAATGAAACGAATCTACCCTGGAAGGTAATGCGATCGCCCCAATTGCCACTTACTGTAGCTCGTGCATTTCCATCACCCGAAATGGTCAGAAATATATCCACGACACCTAATCCTGAACCCATCGCGGACATGGTAATATTCACAGATTTCCCATCGTTGGAGTGCTCGTATTTTCCTATCTTTCCATCGAGCGTAACACCCCCAACACCATTCCATCCCATAAGTCCATTAAATGACAATTGAACTGTAGTTTCCTCTTTATTTACGCCGACAAAATTAATGGTGGGATCCATCTGCAGGCTTTCCCCCTGTCGGTTAAACACCGTGTGTGCTTCTACAACCCATTCCCGATTCTCCGCATACTGTTCAAATACGATCAAAGCTTCCTGACGTTTACGCTTATCTTCCTCTTTTTTTGCTTTTCGCATCGTTTTTCTTTCTTCCTTGGTCAGGTTTTTCGTATCCGGATTTTGCGTTTGAGTATATCCGGAGAATATACAGCACAAAGAGATAAATGACAGTACAAGAATCGTTTTCATGTATAGGATATATTTTTTCTATATCAAAGATAGATTTTTTATGCGGTGTTTCACAGATAAAAAATCCCCATTTATCGGGATATATTCCTGCTGACTACCAAAATTGTTGGAAAGGTAGTTGACCCAGGTTATCACTCCGTATTTAATAATGTGTAGAGTGATAGAGGGGACGATTCATGGTAGTAGGTTTTGGGTTTTCGAGGCTGTTCTTTTTGAACAGCCTCATTTTTTTTACCCTTTCATCCCATCCGACACAATAGTTTCCTCCTGGATAATTTTGTCAGCTTTTTCAAAATAACATAGTGATAAAAGTATATATCTCTTATTTTTATACAACTTTTTAAAGGATTTAAATTTTTCAATAATGAAAACCTCATTTAAAATATTCCTGGTATTACTCCTCCCATTTAGTACGTATTCTCAAACCGATGGCGGCTGGATAGAATTGTTTAATGGTAAAGATCTTAATGGTTGGAAACAACTGAATGGAAAGGCAGAATACAAAGTTGAAAATAATGAGATCATAGGCATATCTGTTCCTGATGAGCCGAACAGTTTTCTATGTACTGAGCAGGATTACCGTGATTTCATACTGGAATTAGAAGTTAATGTGGACCCGCCCCTGAACTCAGGGATTCAATTTCGAAGCCTCAGCAAGGAGGATTATCAGCAAGGACGTGTTCATGGCTATCAATGTGAGATCGATCCGAGCAGTAGAGCGTGGAGTGGAGGAATCTATGATGAGGCCAGAAGAGGCTGGTTATATAATCTGGCCAGAAATAAGAAAGGCTCTGAGGCCTTTAAACCGGGAGAGTGGAATACATACAGAATTGAAGCAATAGGGAATACGCTGCGAACCTGGATAAATGGAGTAATGTGTGCTAATCTTGTGGATGACATGACAGCCTCGGGATTTATTGCCTTGCAGGTTCATGGTGTATATGGTGATGCTGAAAAAGTAGGGAAGAAAGTCCGCTGGAGAAATATTCGCATAAAAGTTACTGACCTGGAAAACAGTCGGATAAGTCCGGACCCAGAGATTCCGGAAATCAATTGTATTCCCCATACGCTTACATCCACTGAAAAAAGACTTGGTTGGAGATTGTTGTGGGACGGTAAGACCACGCAAGGATGGAGGGGAGCTAAGATTGACCACTTTCCGGAAAAAGGTTGGGAAATTAAAGATGGTATTCTGTCAGTAACGGAAAGTGGGGGTGGAGAATCGGAGCATGGAGGCGATATAGTTACGGTGGATCAGTTCTCCAATTTTGAACTCGAAGTGGAGTTTATGTTGACTCCCGGGGCAAATAGTGGTATTAAATATTTCGTGGATCCTGAACTTAACAAAGGATCAGGTTCAGCTATTGGATTGGAGTATCAGTTACTTGATGATAATTTAAATCCCGATGCCAAAGAAGGAGTGAAAGGAAACAGAACCCTGGGATCACTTTATGATATGATCCCCTCTTACAATCTTTCTGAGAATAGCAGCGATAAACGGTTTAACGGAATCGGACAATGGAACAAAGCACGGATAGTGGTAAAGGATAATCATATTGAACATTGGTTAAACAATATTAAAGTTGTGGAATATGAGCGAAGCACACAGATCTACAGGGCTTTGGTTGCCTATTCCAAATATAAAGTATGGCCGGCTTTCGGAGAATCTCCGGCTGGACATATACTACTACAGGACCATGGGAATGCAGTTCATTTCCGTACCATCAAAATTAGAGAGTTTTAGAAAAATACATTAGGTTACATTCACCATGTTATTTTTTAACATGCGGTTTATCACAGTATTTCTATTATTCATAATATCTGTTTGTCATACGTACGGACAGCTAACGGAGACAATATACCTGTCGGGCAAAGGATTTGACGATGCTGTTGACTGGGATTTTTATTGCACAGAAGGCAGAAAAAGTGGAGAGTGGACAAAGATCCCGGTACCTTCCTGCTGGGAGCAGCATGGATTTGGCACCTACAATTACGGTCATGATGAGGACAAAATAAGAGGAAAGGAAAAAGGGATATATAAAGTATCCTTTTTTGGTGATCCGGAATGGCGGGGCAAGGTTATCCACCTGGTGTTTGAAGGAGTAATGACCGATACAGAGGTAATGATCAATGGGAAATCCGCCGGTGAAATACATCAGGGGGCATTTTACAGGTTTTCCTACGATGTTACAAAGTACATCAAGATCAATAGCGATAATCAGTTGCAAGTAACTGTTAGTAAACATTCCTCAGATTCCTCGGTAAATAATGCCGAACGATATGCTGATTACTGGATATTTGGAGGAATTTTCAGACCGGTATATCTGGAGGTACGACCAAAACAACATATACAAAGGGTTGCAATTGATGCAAGAGCGGATGGGTCAATGTCCGCCGATGTTTTCCTGAAGAATATTCGATCAGCCAATGAAGTATCGGGGAGAATACTGGATATCTCAGGCAATCCAGTAGGTGATTCTTTTGAACAGAGCCTGGTAAAAGGAACAGGTAAGTTAACCCTCCAGACCAGGGTGGCGGACATAAAACCTTGGTCCCCGGAATTTCCGAATTTATATTTTCTGGAAGTTGAACTCAGAGAAAATGAAAAGGTTCTGCACAAAACAAGGGAGCAGTTTGGTTTCAGAACTGTAGAGATCAGGGAACGGGATGGCATTTATGTGAATGATGTCAAAATAAAATTCAAAGGGGTATGTCGTCATTCCTTCTGGCCGGAAACAGGAAGGACGTTGAATAAAGCGTTGAGCATTATGGATGTACTCCTGATGAAAGAAATGAACATGAACGCTGTAAGAATGTCACACTATCCTCCTGATGCCCACTTTCTTGATGTATGCGATTCATTAGGCTTATTTGTCTTGGATGAATTGGCCGGTTGGCAGGCTTCCTACGATACCGAAGTGGGTAAGAAACTGGTAAGGGAAATGATCATCCGGGACGTAAATCATCCTTCAATAGTCATATGGGATAATGGGAATGAGGGTGGATGGAATACCGAACTGGACAATGAATTCAATAAATATGATCCTCAGGAAAGGACTCTGATCCACCCGTGGGAGAATTTCCGGAAGACTGATACAAACCACTACATCGACTATAACTATGGGACCAATGATTCCTTTAATGGCTCCCAGGTCTTTTTCCCAACAGAATTTCTACATGGATTGTATGATGGAGGACATGGAGCAGGATTGGAGGATTTCTGGGATTTAATGTGGAAAAGGCCAACAGCAGCCGGGGGATTCCTGTGGGTATTTTCGGACGAATCAGTATACAGGACAGATAAGGATGGATTTCTTGACAGTGACGGGAATCATGGTCCTGATGGCATTCTTGGCCCATATCGAGAAAAGGAGGGAAGTTTCTATACCATAAAAGAAATCTGGTCGCCCATATATTTTGAAGAAAAGCATATTACAAATGCCTTCGATGGGAAGTTTAAAGTTGAAAACCGCTATCATTTCACCAATGTAAACCAGTGTAAAATTGTTTATCAGCTGGTTAAATTTTCTGCTCCGCAAGATGCAAGTGGAGGATACGCCGTTCTACACGAAGGTGATGTCGATTCGCCGGATATTGCTGCTGGCAAATGGGGAGAGGTCAGGATTGATATACCTGCAGACTGGAAAGCTGCTGATGTCTTATACATAATGATCTACGATCCGAATGGAAAGGAAATTTACAAGTGGGATTGGCCGATCAAATTGCCGGAAGATTATCTGCCTGAATCGATAATTACAACTCATGGAGGAGAAGCAACGGCTGAAATTCTGGATGGAATTATTACCATGCAGGGCAGCCATATAGAGGTTCAGATTGAAGAAAATTCAGGTATCCTGAAAAAAGTAACCAGTTCAGGAACTGACATTTCACTACAAGGTGGGCCCGTTCTCGCACAGGGATCCGGAGAGTTCATAGGGTATAGGACTTGGAAGGAAGGGGATACCTTTAACTATAGCGCCAAATACACAGGGAATTTAAAATCCATAACCTGGACCATGTCGGGGAATGGTATATTAAGGTTGGCTGTGATTTATGTTCCGGACAATTATGTTCCCTTTTATGGAATAAATTTCAATTATGATGAAGCTCTTGTACAAGGCATCAGATGGCTTGGGGATGGCCCATATCGGGTTTGGAAGAACCGGTTAAAGGGGGTAACGTTAAATGTGTGGGAAAAGGGCCATAACCAGGCGATTACGGGTGAACATCACATGTATCCTGAATTTAAAGGATACCATGCAAACATGTACTGGTTACAGATACAAAATAAGGAAAAGCCGTTTGCCATTTATACAAGCACCGAGCATCTCTTCTTCAGGTTGTATACCCCGGACAATCCCTCGGCTGATCCAAGGTACACAAGAGTAGAATTTCCGCAAGGCGATATCTCTTTTCTGCAGGCAATCAATCCAATTGGCACAAAGTTTAAGCCACCCGAATTATTAGGCCCCCAGTCCCAGCAGAACATGTATCGCCGTCACCGGACAGACAACGAACTTAGCATTGAACTATACTTTGACTTCAGGTAGAAATTAGAAATAAACGCAATGGTCATAGATTATAAGATTAAGATTGAGGATTTAAGGGAAGCATTGGAAATATTCTGGAAACTTTCCGGTGAAAAGATCCTGAGTATCGAAAAATCATTTGATAAAGCAACGGGTGCACCTGTTTTTACAGCAGAAGGTAAGTACACAACAAGGGGCTGGACAGAATGGACACAGGGATTCATGTATGGATCTGCCATATTACAATATGATGCTACCGGTGATACACAGTTTCTGGATATCGGGAGAATGGGAACCCTCAAACATATGACTTCACATGTCAGTCATACAGGAGTTCATGATCATGGATTTAATAATCTGAGTACCTACGGGAATCTACTGCGATTAATCAGGGAAGGAAAACTCCCACCTGATGAATGGGAAGAAAACTACTACAAGCTGGCATTAAAAATATCTGGTGCAGTTCAGGCTGGAAGGTGGACCAACCTGCCAGAAGGCGGATATATATATTCTTTCAACGGACCACATTCATTGTTCGTGGACACAATCAGATCTGTAAGGATTCTGGCGGTGAGTCATCTGCTGGGACATGTCTTAATGGAAGAAAATGACAAAAAGGTAGACTTGCTTGAAAGGGGAATTCAGCATATGCTGGCCACCGCAAAATACAGTATATTTTATGGCGAGGGCAGAGACAGGTACGATGTGCCGGGGAGAACAGCCCATGAGAGCATTTTCAATACAAAAGATGGAAATTACAGATGCCCTGGAACACAACAGGGATTTTCTGGATTTACAACATGGACGAGGGGATTAGCGTGGGCTATTGTAGGATTTGCAGAAGAGCTTGAATTGATGGACGTATTGCCCGATAGTGCCTTTGAAGCTTTTGAAGGAAGGCATGGAGTGGTTGATCGCCTGACAAAAGCAGCTAAGGCTACCGCTGATTTTTTTATTGCTGAAACTCCTGTGGATGGTATTCCTTATTGGGATACAGGTGCGCCTGACCTTTACAAGCTTGGTGACTATAAATCCAAGGTTTCCGACCCATTCAATGATTTTGAACCGGTTGATAGTTCTGCTGCAGTGATCGCCTGTCAGGGAATGTTACGCCTTGGCAAACATCTGGAAGAGGTAGGGCAGTTTGAAGAAGGAAACAAATACACTCATGCAGGATTAACCGTGATAAAGAACATTTTGTCTGATAAGTTTCTTTCCCGGGACCCGGAACATCAAGGACTTATACTGCATTCAGTATATCATTATCCGAAAGATTGGGATTACCATAAAGCTGGAAATAATATACCCAATGGTGAATCCAGTATGTGGGGTGATTATCACGCCAGGGAATTTGCTATATATCTTCACAAAATTCTACTTAAGGAAAAGTATTATACTTTTTTTAATAGCGTAATCTAGTATTTGTTATGGCCATAGATCTTTCCAGACTTTGTATACATACCATCACAACACGAGATTGGGAACTTGAAAAGGCAGTTGAAAAATATGTTGAGAAGGGAATAAGGGGGATTTCTGTGTGGAGAAATTATCTTGAATCGAGGAACCTGAAGGATGTCAAAGCATTGTTAGCCAGCAATAAGATGAATGTAGTCTCCCTTGTACGGGGTGGTTTTTTCACTGGTCTGAATGAATCAGACCGGGTAAAGGCAATAGATGAAAACAAGAAAGCCATTGAAGAAGCAGCCTCAATTGGTGCCGAAATGGTTGTACTTGTTTGCGGAGCGTCACCTGGTCAGTCGCTTGAGGTTTCAAGAACACAGATCCAGAGAGGAATTGAATCCATACTTCCAATGGCCATGGATTTAGAAGTCAAATTGGCAATAGAACCATTACATCCCATGTATGCTGATACGCGATCTGCAGTTAATACCCTGAACCAGGCAAACAGAATGGCAGAAACGATCGACTCTGAATATGTAGGTGTGGCCATCGATGTGGATCATCTATGGTGGGATGAAACTCTGAAGCAAGAGATCTTGCGCTGTGGCCGTAATAACAATATTTTTGCCTTCCATTTGTGCGATTGGCGAAATCCTACCCGGGATTTGCTGAACGATAGGACAATCATGGGTGAAGGAGTGATTCCCATCCAGGAAATAATAAATATGGTCAGGGAAGCCGGATTTAACGGTTTCAATGAGGTGGAAATATTTTCTGATGAGCACTGGGCTGAAGATCAGGATGATTTTCTTGAAAAGATTATACGGGCGTATATGAGATATAAACTCTAAAAATATCAGGTATGAAAACAATTATTGCGGGAATTATCATGAATGGTGTGACCGGACGGATGGGGACAAATCAGCATTTGATGCGGTCTATTGTGGAAATCATAAAACAGGGAGGTGTTAAATTGCCTGATGGTAGAACCATCATGCCCGAAGTAGTTTTGGTAGGACGGAATAGAGACAAATTAAAAAAACTATCGGACCTTTCCGGAATTCCTGCGTATACGACCGACTTGAAAGAAGTATTGGATGATAAAAAATTTGACATATACTTTGACGCACAAACTACCGGCAGGAGAGAAATAGCCGTAAAAGAAGCTATTGAGAAAGGGAAACACATATATTGCGAAAAACCTTCTGCAACAAATGTAAAAGCTGCAATCGAACTTTATACACTTGCTAAAAAGGCAGGTGTTAAGAATGGTGTGGTCATGGATAAACTTTGGTTGCCGGGTTTATTGAAGGTCAAAGCCCTTGTTGAGCAGGGCTTTTTTGGGGAGATCCTGTCAGTAAGGGGTGAATTTGGATATTGGGTTTTTGAAGGATTTTCTGTTCCCGCACAAAGACCTTCCTGGAATTATCGTAAGGAGGAAGATGGCGGAATTATCCTGGATATGCTGTGTCATTGGAGATATGTTCTGGATAATCTGTTTGGTAAGGTAAGGGCAGTATCCTGTTATGGTGCTACGCATATTAAAGAACGGGTGGATGAAAATGGCAATATTTACAAAAGTACGGCGGATGATGCTGCATATGCTTCTTTTCAACTCGAAAATGGAATAGTCGCCCAGTTTAACTCATCTTGGTGTACAAGAGTAAGACGTCAGGATCTGCTAACCATTCAGGTTGACGGTACCTCAGGTTCTGCAGTTGCAGGCTTGCGGGATTGTTTTATACAGCATTATAATGCAACTCCCAAACCAGTTTGGAATCCTGACATTCCTCAACCGATTGATTTTTATGAAAATTGGACTAAAATCCCGGATCAACAGCATTTTGACAATGCTTTCAAGGCGGAATGGGAACTTTTTCTGAAACATGTGTATGCGGATGAACCATTTAGCTGGAATTTATTGGAAGGGGCAAAAGGAGTGCAGTTGGCTCAACTGGGTTATGAAAGCTGGGAAAAAAGATCCTGGATTGAGGTTCCTGAATTGAAATAGATATGAAGAAAGTAGCATTAATAACCGGAGGAACCAGGGGAATCGGTCTTGGTATAGCCAGGGAACTTGGGACAAAAGGATATTCATTGGCACTAAACGGCGTCCGTAAAGAAGAGGAAGTAAAATCAGTTCTTCTTGATTTGGAACGCAACAATATTGAAGCTATTTACTGCAGGGGAAGTGTAGGCATTGCTGGCGACAGAAAAGATATCCTTCAAATGGTGAGGGAAAAATATGGACAATTAAATGTACTTGTAAACAATGCTGGAATTGCACCGCGAGAAAGGAATGACATTCTGAAGGCCTCAGAACACAGTTATGATGAGGTTATGGGTATAAATCTCAAAGGTCCATATTTTCTTACACAGTCAGTTTCAAACTGGTTTATTGAACAGCAGGAATTAAACCCTGAATTTCGATCTTGTATAATCAATATTACGTCCATATCCTCTACTGTGGCTTCCACAAACCGTGGAGAATATTGCCTTTCTAAAGCAGGGTTAAGCATGATGACCAAGTTATTTGCTGTACGTCTTGGCGAATACGGGATCCCTGTTTATGAGGTGAGACCAGGAATTGTTGCAACGGATATGACATCTGGCGTTAAAGAGAAATATGATAAGTTGATTAATGAAGGATTATGTATTACAAAACGCTGGGGTCAGCCTGAAGATGTTGGCAGAGTTGTAACATGCCTGGCCGAAGGAACAATGCCCTATAGTACCGGACAGGTTGTTATGGTTGATGGAGGATTGACCCTGCCTCGCTTGTGAGGTAACCCGTCGGAATAAATTTAGGCCATACCTTTTTACTGACTTTTCAATTCAAATATTATTTTCCAATTTAATTATTATATTTAATGCTTGATTAAAATCTAACAACGGATTAATCCATGAACTTCTTTAAGTCAGAGTCGAAAAAATTCAGAAATTATTTAGTATTCACGCTTTTGCTTGCAGGCTCTACGCTTGGCATCAGCTATTGTGCGGTCGGTCAGAATAAGTTGGATAGTTTATTTCAATCTGACGAATTATTAAATATAGAGCTTCATGCTGATTTCACTGCTATACTGGATACACGGTGGTTTGAAGATTCTGTTAGGGGAGGTGAGACTGAATATTATGATGCTACAATTTATTATGGAGAGGAAGGCAACAAGGTTGAAATACCATTGAGGGTCAAAGCACGCGGGCAATTCAGAAGAAATCCGGCCTATTGCAGGTTCCCTCCGCTTTCACTTAATTTTAAAAAGAAGGAAGTAAAAAATACCCTTTTTGATGGTCAGGACAAAATAAAGATGGTGACGGTTTGCCAGACGGAACCTGAAGTGGTCAAGGAATATATTGTTTATAAAATGTATAATTTGATTACGGACTGGAGTTTTAATGTGCGGCTGATAAATGTACTGTATTACAATACGGCTAAGGATAAAAAGTTCAATGAGAAGATTGGGTTTTTAATCGAGGAAAATGATAAAGTCGCCAAACGACACGACGCTAAAGTTATAGCAAAACACCATTTTCCGTTTGATTTGGATCCCGACAATGAGGCCAAGGTCTCGATGTTTCAGTTTATGATAGGAAATCCTGACTGGTTTTACACTACTGGTCAGAATATGGATATCATGCATCCAAAAGATACTACCCTGGCCCCAAGGGCAGTGCCTTACGATTTTGATTATTCCGAGTTTGTCAATGCAGCGTATACCAAACCGGCAGGTGTGCCTGATGAATTTCTGGCAAAGAAGAAGATTTTCAAGGGAATGTGTTTGTCTGATGAGTCACTCCATGAAGTGATTGAATATTACAATATGATGAAACCAAAATTCATGGATATCATAAACAATAATGAATACTTGCCTAAATATGCTAAAAAAGAGTGTGAAAGATATCTGGATGATTTTTATACCATAATTAATACACAGGATCTTTTACAAACCGAGGTGCTGGATACCTGTTTCACCCGCAAGGATTATCTGCCTCTTGAATAGCAAAATTAAGGCCCAGAATGTAAGCTATGAGACGAAATAGACTTAACTGGGAAGCTTCGCCTAACTATTTTTTATTTTTAGCGTTATCAAAATAATAATACAGATTAAAATAATTTTCTGTCTACTTTTGTAAGTGATTTTACAACTTCAGGTTATAAAAGAGGAGAGTAAAGTGGAAAGTTGTGATTTAAAAAAACGGTCATTCCCGAAGTTAAGAATTAATTGGTTGTTATCGGTAATATTTGCCGTATTACTGGGAGTTGCAGGTTGTACATGGGAAGTAGCCAATCCAGGCCCCGGAATATCCGATGAAATTAAATCGGTGAATAATTTCATCTGGGCAAATATGAATTATTACTATTTGTGGCGTGAGTTCATGCCTACTAATCTTGATCCCAACCAACAACCCGATCCAGCCCAATATTTTCATGAATTGAAATACAGTAAAGATGACAGATGGTCATATATTACAGACAACTATGACGATCTGGTTAATAAGCAACAGGGGATCAGTAAAACATATGGGCATGTATTTCAATTATTCAGAAAAACCGGCTTAAAAGAAGTATATGGGATAGTACAATATGTTATTAAAGATTCACCTGCTGAATCGCTAGGAATAAAACGTGGGGATGTCTTTAACAGAATTAACGGCGTTTTACTGGATACATTAAATTACAGGGGATTATTATACAGTAATGAGGCATACACCATAGGTTTTGCTGACATAATAGATAAGGAAGTTATCTCAAATGATACCGAGGTATTCATTACACCTATTGTAATGCAGGAAGATCCAATATTGTTAGATACTGTGTATTTTATTGAAGGGACCAGCATCGGTTATATGGTATACAACAGGTTTACTTCATCCTTGAATTCTGATTTAAATGTTGTTTTTTCGGAATTTAAATCCAGGGGTATTGATGAGTTGATTTTGGATTTAAGATATAATCGTGGCGGCTCCGTTGGTACTGCCACCTTATTGGGTAGTCTAATCGCTCCGGCACCGGTGGTTGATAATAATGATATTTTCGTACGATATATTTGGAATGACATACTGGATGCTTTATGGAGGGAAGAGCAAGGTGATGAATCGGGACATCTGATTGTCAGATTTCTGGATGCTGCACAAAACCTTGATCTTAAAAATCTGTATGTTATCGTTTCTGGGACTTCAGCCTCGGCCAGTGAATTGATCATAAATGGATTAAGACCTTATATGAATGTTACACTAGTCGGCGATACTACGCACGGGAAATACACAGCATCAATAACACTTCATGACCAGGAAGAATCTTTTAATTGGGCCATTCAGCCCATTGTTCTAAAAACTGCCAATGTAAATTGGGTAACTGATTTTAAGGATGGCTTGGCACCTGATTATCTTGTTAAAGATGGATATTTTTCGCAGTTGGGGGATGTGGAAGAAGACAGGTTAGCCTATGCCATTTCTTTGATTACTGGTATCCCTTTAGGTCCGGCGGCAAGAATTTCCGATTCTGAAATGCTTCCTTCTTCATTGCCTCTGGTTTTCAGTGGCTCGGATATACTGCTCGATTATCCTATAATGGATGCTGATAATATCGATTTGGATTAGACTTTCTTCTTTACAATTATAAGGTCAGGGAGATGTATTTTTAATTCTGAAACAATCCAGTAGATGGTCAACTCGATGCAATCTCCTCCACGGGCAGTTCTGACAATTCCACACCATTATTGAAGTCCGGGAACACCAATTTAAACCTGGTAGGTTTTTTATTGTGGATTAGTTCTATTTTTCCTTTCAATTTTTGCGTTGCCAGCATAGTCTGATATAATCCTATGCCTGCTCCTCTTTCTTTTTCATTAGCTACAAAGAAAAGGTCGAAGATCTTGTCTTTATATTTTGGATCTATTCCTACGCCGTTGTCTGTAATTACCAGTTCCAGGTTTCCATTTTGTATTATATCTAGTTTTACAAAGCAATTTCCTTCTTTAGCATCGGAGAATTTAAATGAATTGTGTAATAAATTTTCGAGAATTATCTTAAGCAGGATTTTGTCTGTTTTGACACGGGATGGGGGAGGTCCTCCCAGTTTAAATGATATACCTTTGAGATCTTCTTTCCTGAACTCGCTTACCACTTCATTAACAGTCTGAAATACGTCTGTATCTTGAACATCGAGCGGTTGTGAGTTGATCTGGCTTATATTGGTCAAGCGGCTGATTACCTCATTCAATTTATCTGCCGTCACATTTATTTTATCAAGGTAAGTTGACATCAGAGTATCTTTAGCTTCCATTTTAGCCAGGCTTGTAAGACCAAGGAGGGTAGCTATAGGTCCCCGGATATCGTGTGAAGTCCTATAGAGAAATGAATCGAGTTCGCTCCTGGATTTGACCAGCTGTGTGTTTGATTCAAGAAGTTCTTTTGTTTTTTCCTTGACCATAGCATCAAGTTTTCTGTTCAACCGGCTACGGAAAGTTAGGGCTCTATAGGCGAAGACCAGTACCACGATGAGGAGAACCAGAATAATGCCAAGCATGATCATAAACTGATTAGTACGCTGAATAACAATATTCTTCCCTGCGATTATTTCATCAGATTGTGATTTTTGGAAGTTGACGTAGCTATCTTTTAGACTTTGTATTAACTCACTTGACTTTATTTCTTCTTCTAAGACAATGAATAAATTGCTATACTCTAGGGCTTTTTCATAATTGCCTAACTTCTCATATACATTAGAATATAATAAATAATTCTCTCTTAGATTAGGCCGTAAATCGTAATCTTTTGCTATTTGTGTGCTATTATTCAAATGAATTAAAGCATTATTATAGCTATTTTTCTTATAGTAAATTTCTGCTAGGTAACGATCCGAATTTACGATCGTCTGAGTGTAGCCAATCTTTTTCGACATGCTATTCGATTTATTAAAATAAATCAATGCTTCATCTAGCCTATTTAATTCAAAATATGCCTTTCCTAATCCATAGTTTGAATCAATAATTAAGAAGTCTCCACAATCATTGCAATTATCAATAACATGCTGAAAAGATTCAATAGCTTGGTTGTAATCTTCTAAGTAATTATAACAAAGTCCTATATTATTATAATTGATAAATATTCCAGAAGAAATATTATTTTCTTTTTTGAGCTCAAGGCACTTTAGATAATTATTGAGGGCACCTTCAAAGTCACTAATTCTATAATGAATAAGACCTATATTATTATATAATGCAGCCAAAGTAGTTACATCATTAGTTTTTTCGGCATATTTTGCGGTTGCTACTTTTTCTCTTAGTTGGTTTACTTTCATTTCTCGTGTAATCTTTTTACTGGTTTTTAGCTCAAATTCTCCTTTGGTGAAATATTTCCTAATCTTTTGAGTATCAATAACTAATTTAATACTAACTGAGATTATCAAGATGGATTCGATTACTCCGTCAAAAACAAAGATGAAATAAGTCATAACTTCATCCTGAGCAACCGATGCTAACCAGCCAAAAAGAGCAATAAAAACATAGTAAAAACCATA
>Ga0209536_100005799_pt1 | contig 19083 bp, 15 predicted proteins | sample DeeMarSeWOR28_12_FD_187461 | JGI IMG/M metagenome (GOLD analysis project Ga0209536, IMG submission 187461) | Marine sediment microbial communities from White Oak River estuary, North Carolina - WOR-2-8_12 (SPAdes) (version 2) | ecosystem: Environmental > Aquatic > Marine > Intertidal zone >... | reverse complement strand
CGGCCGTCGGTGAGCACGATGCCGGCGGGTCCGTCCCAGGGTTCCATGTGCATCGACGAATACTCGTAAAACGCGTGCAGAGCCGGTTCCATGTGGTCGACGTTTTGCCAGGCCGGCGGAATCAGCAGGCGCACCGCGCGGAACAGGTCCATGTCGCCGGACAGCAGGAAGTCGAGCATGTTGTCGAGCGAGCTCGAATCGGAGCCGCTCATGTTGACGATGGGCTTGATCGCCTCGATATCGGGCAGCAGCGGCGACTTGAACTTGTAGGCGCGCGCGTTGGCCCAGTTGCGGTTGCCCTGGATAGTGTTGATCTCGCCGTTGTGGGCGAGATAACGAAACGGCTGCGCCAGCTTCCACTGCGGCCAGGTGTTGGTGGAGAAGCGCTGGTGGAATACGCAGATCGCCGACTCCAGCTTCGGATCGCCGAGGTCCGGGTAGAAGATCGGCAGGTTTTCCGGAGTGATCAGGCCCTTATAGGAGAGCACGTCGTTGGACAGGCTGGAGATGTAGTAGTAATTCTCGATGCGGCGGTTGTCCTGCGCTTCGAAAGCATGGCCGGCGGCGCGGCGAGCGAGATACAGCGAACGGTTGAACTCGGCGCGCGACATACCATCGGGCGCGTTGACGTAGACATGGTAGATCGCCGGCAGCGATTTCAACGCTTCCTCGCCGCAGGCGGACTTGTTGATCGGCATTTCGCGCCAGCCCGCGACTTCAAGGCCCTGGTCGACCAGTTTGGCGCCGATCACCGCCTGCGAGGCTTCGGTTTCACCGGCGAATGGCGATAAGAAAACCAGCCCGACGGCGTAGCGGCGGGCGCAGCGCAGGCCTAGCTCCTTCGCCTTGGCGCGCAGGAACGCATCGGGCTTTTTCAGCAACAAGCCACAACCGTCGCCGGACTTGCCGTCGGCGGCCACCGCGCCACGGTGCGTCAGCCGCGCGAGCGCCTCGATCGAGGTTTTTACCAGCCAGTGGCTGGGTTTGTCGTCGATGTTGGCTATCAAGCCGAATCCGCAGCTGTCCTTTTCGAAGCTGGGATCGTACAGGCCGGTTAATTTGTGGTTGTCGCTCATGCTGTCTAATTCACGCCATAGGTGGTAAGCCCCATGCGAATGCACCTTCGCCGGGCACTGTTTTCACGCAGCCAAAAAGGCCAGATAGTATACCTGCGCCGCGGCGAATGTTGAAATCGGAACGAACGGGCTCACCCCGTTTGCACCGTATTTGTGCGGAATGCCGCGATCAGCTCCAGGCGGCCAGGGTTTGCCGCAGATTTTCCGGGTCGTAGTCGTCGCTGACGAAGGCTTCCCCGAGCGCGCGCAACAGCACCAGCCGTATATTGCCGTCGAGCGTCTTCTTGTCGATGGCCATAACCTCGAGGTACTGCTCGACGCTGATGCCGTCAGGCGGGCATACCGGCAGCCCGGCACGCTCGAACAGGTCCCTGGCGCGTGCGCGCAGGCCTTCGTCGATCAGGCCCTCGCGGATCGACAGGTCGATGGCCATCATGCTGCCCGCCGCGACGGCTTCACCGTGCAACCAGTTGCCGTAGCCCATTACGGTTTCGATGGCATGGCCAAAGGTGTGCCCGAGGTTCAGGATCGCGCGGATGCCCGACTCGCGTTCGTCCTGTTCCACCACGCGCGCCTTGGTCTCGCAGGAGACGCGCACCGCCTGCGCGAGGGTCTCCGGGTCGAGCCGGGACAGGCTGTCGATGTTGTTTTCCAGCCAGGCGAAAAACCCGGCGTCGTAGATCAGCCCGTACTTGATTACCTCGGCAAGCCCCGCGGAAAGTTCGCGCGCAGGCAGGGTGTTGAAGGTATCGATGTCGGCGATCACGCACTGTGGCTGGTAAAACGCGCCGATCATGTTCTTGCCGAGTGGATGGTTGACGCCGGTCTTGCCGCCAACCGACGAGTCGACCTGCGACAGCAGCGTGGTGGGCACCTGGATGAAGTTGACGCCACGCTGGTAGATGCTGGCGGCGAAACCCGCGACATCACCGATGACGCCGCCGCCGAGGGCGATGATGCTGGTGCGGCGGTCGTGCCGGTTGCGCAGCAACAGGTCGATGATACGCTCCACCGACGCCATGGTTTTGAATTGCTCGCCGTCGTCGAGAATGATGCTGTCGTGCCGCACCTGGCCTTGCGCCAGCGATTGCTCGACAGCCGCCAGGTATAGTGGCGCGACCGTGCTGTTGGTCACGACCAGTGCGGATTTTCCGATGATGTGCCGGGTCAATAGTCCGGCATCACCAAGCAATCCGGTGCCGATGTAAATCGGGTAGCTGCGTTCGCCGAGATCGACGCTGAGGGTGTGTTTGATTGGCATTATTTCAGGCTTTCAGGTAGCTGGTTGATGATATCGGCGGCGAGCCGTCGGGCCACGCGTTTATCGGTCTTGATCACTAAATCGGCCAGCTCCAGGTAGATCGGACGGCGTTCCTTGAACAGTGCCTCGAGGCGTGCGCGCGGATCGGCGGTCTGCAGCAGCGGTCGTTTCTTGTCGCGTCGCAGGCGTTGTATCTGCTGGTTCAGAGAGGTATCGAGAAACACGATATAGCCCTGCTGTTTCAGCAGCCGCTGGTTTTCGGGGCGCAGCACCGAACCGCCGCCGGTGGCGATGACGCGGTTGTTTTCACTGAGCAACTCTTGCAGCGCCTGGCTTTCGCGGTCGCGAAACCCCTGTTCGCCCTCGACATCGAAGATGCGCGCGATGTCGACCCCGGTACGCTGCTCGATGTGGTGATCACTGTCCTGGAATTCGCGGTGCAGTCGTTTGGCAATAATATTGCCGATGGTGGACTTGCCGGAACCCATCGGGCCGATGAGAATGATGTTGCGGTGACTCATGCGGCTATGATAACTGCAAACTATTTACCCGGCGACAATGTATAGCGCTGGACCACAAAAAAAGGCAGCCACCCGGGCTGCCTTTTTTAATCTGCCTTTTGGCGTCTTTAGCGAACGTCGAGATTCGCGCCCTGCAGGATTTTCGGGGTGACGAAAATCAGCAGTTCGGTGCGATCGTCGACTTCAATCGTCGATTTGAACAGATTGCCGACAAAGGGCAGGTCGCTGAAGAAAGGCACGCGCGTTACCTGGTTGGTCTTCTCGGTTTCATATATACCGCCAAGGACCACCGTCTGACCGTTGTCGACCAGCAGCTGGGATTGTACTTCGCGCGTATCGATACTCGGTGCCGACAAACCGGCGCCGAAGGAAACGGTTTCACCGACGTTGTCCTTGTGCACGTCGAGATCCATGATGACGCGATCGTCGGGTGTGATTTGCGGCGTTACCTCGAGCGACAGTACGGCCTTCCTGAATTTCAGCGTGGCGTCGCCGTCGGAGAGTTCGAGATAGGGGATTTCAACACCCTGCTCGATACGCGCCGTGTGCGAGTCGGCGGTGATGACACGCGGGCTGGACACAACTTCGCCGCGGCCTTCGATCTGCGCCGCCGAGAGTTCCATTTCCAGCAATGTGCCGAGCGGTAACTTGGCCAGCGCCAGCGCAAAACTACCGGCCGGGTTCTGCACCGGCAGGTTGACGTTGAGGCTGTTAAGCGTATCCAGCGGTTCGTTGTTGGCGAGCTGTTTTACACCCGCCAGGGTACCCGACGTATAGGCTGCATCACCCGAAGTCTGGTTGCCGCCGGTGTCGCGGCTGACGCCGAAACGCACACCCAGCTCCTTGCTGAAGTCGTCGTTGGCAATGACCACGCGCGATTCGATCAATACCTGGCGTATTGGAATATCCAGTTCCACCAGCAAGCTGCGTACGTTGGCCAGGCTCGAATTGGTATCTTTAACGAGCAGGGTGTTGGTGCGCTCGTCGACGCTCACCGAGCCTCGCGGGGAAAGAATAGCGTTGTCCGTCTGCTTGAGCAGTTCGGCCATGTCGGAGGCCTTGGCATAGTTGACCTTGATGAATTCGGTACGCAGTCGTTCGAGTTCTTCGACCTGCTTGCGCGCTTCCAGTTCAAGTTTTTCACGGGCTGCGATTTCATCGGTCGGCGCGATCAGGATGACGTTGCCAGCCTTGCGTTGATCGAGGCCCTTGGTCTTCAGAATGATGCTCATGGCCTGATCCCAGGGGACGTTTTTCAGCCGCAGGGTAAGGTTGCCCTCGACCGAGTCGGAGACGACCAGGTTAAGTCCGGTAAAATCGGCGAGTAGTTGCAATACCGAACGAACCTCGATGTCCTGGAAGTTGAGTGACAGGCGTTCTCCGGTGAAGCCGAATTTTTCCTTGCGCTTCTTTTCTTCATCTTCCTTGGAAATTGGCGCGACTTCGATGGTATAGACGCGGTCGGTCTGGTAGGCGAGGTGCTCGAAGTCGCCATCCGAGCCAATCGTCATGCGAATGTTGGAACCGTCCTGGATCGCGTCGATATAGCTGATGGGCGTCGCAAAATCGCCGACGTCCATGCGCCGCTGCAATTCCGCCGGCAATTGGGAGCCGATGAGCAAAACATTGATGATATTGTTTTCGCGCCATACGTCCGAGGAAATCGAGGCGTTGGTCAGGTCGATGACGACACGACCTTCGCCATTCGGACCGCGCTTGAAGTCGATGTTAGTGACGCCTTTGACGACGCTGGAAGCCGGCGCTGCTGCTGCGGTGACGATTGAGTCGGTCTGCGCTGCGTCTTCTGTTGGCGCGTCGTTAACGGTGGTCTGGGCGCCGCCGCCCATCAGCGTCAAGGTGACCTGGTTACCGCCCACCGTGGTGGTGTAGTTGGTCTTCTGCGAGAGGTTGAGCACCACGCGTGTGCGGTTTTGCGAGGCGGCAGTGATAATACTCTGCATGGTGCCGATACCGACCTGCATGTTACGTTGCTGCAGCTTGTTATCGGTATCACCAAAATCGAGGGCAATACGTGCAGGGTCGTCGATGGTGAAGGTACGCGGTTCGACCGCGGTATCGTCAAAGGTGAACACGACCTGCACCGTGTTCCCGGCCATCACCGAATAATCGAGTCCAACCAGCGCCCGGGCCCCGGCATCGGCAAACGCGAGCAGGCAGATCGCTGCCAGTGATGCGCTGAGTAAGCCGGTCGATTTCTTTCTTGTTGTAACGCTTTTCATGGGTGTTTCCTCTCGTTACTCGATCAGCGTGACCGCTGAAGAGCGTTCGATATAATTTCCGAGTCCGTCGGGGACTATTTCAGTCAATTCTATGGTCTGGTCAGATACCGAGATAATGCGACCGTGATTCTGGCCCATGTAGTTGCCCTCGATAACCCGATGTATGGTGTTGTCGGGCGCGAAGATGAGGCCCCACTTGACGCCATCCTTATCATCGATAGTGCCTTTCAGGCGCAGTGTATCGAGCGGGAAATCTTCCAGCGGTTCCTTGATACGATCCATGTCGGGACGCAAACCGGACGTGAGGTTGGCCATGGTATCCTCATCCAGCTCAGGCCGCCTGAAATCGACCATCTTGAAGGGGTCGCGCAGGTCGTGCGAGGTGTACTCAAAATTCTGGTAAGGCTGAAACTCCGGAATCGGTTCGATACGTCCCGGGGGCTTTGCGCGGATGCTCTCGACGTATTGCTTCAGATCATCGAGACCTCCGCCGCAACCGCTGAGCAGCGCAATGAGAGTGCCGATCACGGCGACTCTCGGCAGGGATTTAAGCATTGCTGTCATTGCTCATCCTCCTGCAGGTAGCGATAAGTTTTAGCCGTGGCTGACATGTTCAATTTGCCTTCAGTCGCGCCGTTGGAGCCCTTGGCGAAAGGCTCCAGCTTCATATCGCTGATAGTGACGATGCGCGGCAGGGCCGCGATACCACTGATAAATGTGGCCAACTGGTGGAAAGACCCGGTTACTTCCAGCGAAATCGGCAGTTCAGCATAGAAACCTTTCTTCTCTTCGCCGCTGGGTTTGAATTTTTTCACTTCGAGTCCGGCGGCGAGACCGGTTTGCGAAACGTCGACCAGCAGTGATTCGACTTCGGTGGTTTCCGGCAACTGGCGCAATAGCGCGCCGAAGGAGGCTTCCATCTCGGCCAGCTGTTCCTTGTAGAGTTCGAGCTTGGCGGCCTGGTCGGCCTTTACCTTGAATTCTTCCTTGAGTTCAAATTCTTTCTTTTCATGTCTCTCGAGTACTTTTATCTGTTCCTGGGTGTCGAAATAAAGCCCGGCAGCGATAATCAGCACAAACAGGGTGACGAAAACGCCAATCTTGATCGAGGTAGGCGCAGTGCCGATATTTTCGGGTTCAAGGTGATGCTGGAGTTCATCCCATTTCATTACTTGAGGCCTCCATCATCATTTTCGGTGTCCGTGGCATTCGGTGAGGTTTGCTTCACGGTCAGGGTAAAGGTGCTGATTCGATTGACGGTCTTGTCTTCTATCTCGATAACCGTCAGGTTTGGATCCTTGAGCCAATCGGAAGCCTGTAAATTACGCATGTAGGTCGATACTCGTGCGTTCGATTCGGCCTCGCCGTTAATCACCAGATTACTGCCGGTCTGCTTCAGCGATTGGAGGTAAACGCCGTTCGGCACGGTGGAGACGATCTCGGCAAACAGGTGCACGATCGATGGGCGGCTGCCCTGAAGATCCTGGATGACTTCCATGCGTTCGATAAGGCTGCGCCGTACCTTTTGCAGTTCGCTGATTTCCTTGATTTCATCATCGAGCTTGGTGATTTCGCTGGTCATGAAACGATTACGCGATAGCTGGTAATCGATCTTGGCCTGCATCTGGAAATGGATCAGTCCGACAATCGCAGCGGCCAGCACGCAGGTCATCACCGCCATTATGGCAAACTGTTTCTTTTGCTCCTGGCGCCTTTCCTCGCGCCATGGCAGCAGGTTAATCTGTGTCAGGATCATGAGTATTCTGCTCCCCGAATGGCCAATCCCGCCGCGATCAGGAAAGAGGGTGCGTCGGATTCGAGGTTTGCCTTGTTAACACGACTCGACGAGGACATGTCGGCAAAGGGGTTGGCGATGGTCGTGGGCACGCCGATATGCGATTCGGTCAGCTCTGCAAGGTTTGGCAGAGACGCGGTGCCGCCGGCCAGTAGCAGGTGGTCGATATCGCCGATCGGTCCACCGGCCGAATAAAAGAATTGCAGGAAGCGACTGACCTGCTGGGCGGTGGTCTCCTTGAACGGATTCAGCACTTCGGGCTCATAGTTATCCGGCAGGCCGCCCTGGCGCTTGGCCAGGCCCGCTTCCTCGTAGGACAGACCGTAGCGGCGCATGATTTCCTCGGTCAGCTGCTTGCCGCCGAAGTTTTGTTCGCGCGTATAGATCAGGCGATGGTTGTGGATTACGCTGAGGCTGGTCATGGTGGCGCCGATATCGACGATCGCAACTGTCCTGTCCATGCCTTCATCGGGCATATGCCGGGACATGACGGAAAACACCGTTTCTACGGTATAGGCTTCGATATCGACAATCTTTGGAGTGAGTCCTGCCAGCTCGACGGCAGCGACCCGATCATCGACGTTCTCGCTGCGACAGGCGGCGAGCAGTACGTCAACGGTTTCGGGATTATTTTCGGTCTCGCCGATGACGTGGAAATCGAGGTTGACCTCTTCGAGTGGATAAGGGATGTATTGATCCGCTTCCAACTGTATCTGTCCTTCCATTTCATCCTCGGACAGGCTCGCGGGCATGGTGATCTTTTTGGTGATGACGGAAGAACCGGAAACCGCGATGGCGCAAAATTTTGATTTAATTTTTGACTTGGCGAGCGCACGCTTTACACTCTCGCCTACCGATTCAACTTCGGCGACGTTTTTTTCGACGACGGCGTTAGCAGGCAAAGGTTCGACACCTATACCTTCGATGCGATAGCCGGATCCGGTCTTGCTGAGTTCCATCAACTTGATCGATGTGGAGCTGATATCTAGCCCTATAAGCGGCGGTTTTTTGCGCGATAAAAACACCGGTATCCCTCGTCAGCGTGCCTGTGAAACCCGATCTTATATAACAAATTACATTAAGATCTAGCTGTAAGTGTATAAAATGTTAAATTATTCTAATTAGTGAGAAAAGAGTCTAGTGCAAGAATTAACACTTGTCGATATTTTTCATGTAATCGTTCATGTATATAGTCTAACCTGATGAAAAAGCTAGTAAAAATTGTGTCCTGGCTATTTGCAGTAGGTTCTATCCTACTGGCAGCAGGGGTTATCTATATCTACGCCGTATTGGTGCCGTCGCTGCCCTCGATCGACCATCTCGAGGATACCCAGTATCAGGTTCCGCTGCGGATTTACGATCGCAATGAAGAACTTTTAGCAGAGTTTGGCGAACATCGCAGGATTCCTGTTAAATTTGATAAAATTCCTCGCAATTTGATCAATGCCGTGGTCGCCGTGGAAGACGATCAGTTCTGGCATCATCCGGGCGTCGATCTCTACGCGCTGATGGCTGCTGTTTATGAAGTCGTGACCACGGGGAATAAAACCCGTGGCGGCAGTACCATCACGATGCAGGTGGCGAGAAACTTTTTCCTCAGTCCGGAACAAACCTATACCCGAAAGTTCAATGAGATCCTGCTGGCGCTGAAAATCGAAAAAGAGCTGAGCAAGGAAAAGATCATGGAGCTTTACCTCAACAAGATCTTTCTTGGTCATCGTTCCTATGGCATTAGTGCGGCGTCACAGGTGTACTACGACAAGAAGCTGGCGGATCTGACGCTGGCTCAGGCGGCGATGATTGCCGGCTTGCCCAAGGCGCCGTCCAAGTACAACCCGATCTCAAATCCGGAGCGCGCGTTGATCCGGCGCAATTACATATTAGGGCGCATGCGCATCCTCAACTATATCGATCAGGAGTCGCTCGACCTCGCGCTCAGTGAACCGATTAGCGCCGAATTACACAAGTCACGCATCACCTCCGAGTCGCAATACGTTTCCGAGCAGGTGCGCGCGCAGTTGTTCGAGCAGTACGGCGAGGAAGTTTACAAGGCGGGTTTGAAGGTATACACGACGATCGACGGCGAATTGCAGGCGGCGGCCAATTCCGCGCTGCGCCGCGCGTTGCTCGATTACGATCGGCGCCACGGCTATCGCGGCGTGGTCGGCCACATCGACATGTCTAACGTGATCGACGATCCCTTCGACGAAGACCTGGTCACCGACGATCGGGTAGGGGGGCTGCGCAAGGGCATAGTGATTGCCATCAACGAAAGCGAAACCGAAGGCGAGTCTGCGACGGTTGCTGGTCAGGTTCTACCGCCAGGCGCAACGTTGCTGATCTCTAACTACGAGAAGATCCACCTGCCGTTCAAGGGAGGTATCGAATGGGCCAGGCCGTTTATCGATGTCGACCGCAGCGGTGCGGAGCCCAAGGCGGTCGGCGATGTGCTCGCGGTGGGCGACGTGGTGTGGCTTGAGAATCGGGATGGGCAATGGTTGCTGGCCGATGTGCCCGAGGTCGAAGGCGCGCTGATCTCGCTGAACCCGGCCAATGGCGGTATTCAGGCGATGGTCGGCGGATTCGATTACTTCAAGAACAAATTCAATCGCGCCACCCAGGCGCGCCGGCAACCCGGTTCGAACTTCAAGCCATTCATCTATTCGGCCGCGCTGGAAAAGGGCTATACCGCTGCCACCATCATCAACGACGCGCCGGTGGTATTCGACGATGACTCGCTGGAAGCGACCTGGCGGCCGGAGAATTACTCCGGCAAGGTGTACGGCCCGACGCGGATGCGTGAGGCCCTGATCAAGTCGCGCAACCTGGTATCGATCCGCATCCTGCAATCGATCGGCCTGCGCTATGCCATCAATTACATCCAGCGCTTCGGCTTTGAGCGCGAACACATGCCCTATAATTTGTCGCTGGCGCTGGGTAGCGGCAGCTATTCGCCGTTGCAGGTGGCGCGCGCCTACGCGGTTTTCTCCAATGGTGGATACCTGATTGACCCCTACCTGATCGACCGCGTCGAATCGGGTAGCGGCGAGGTTATTTACCAGAGTCGACCGAAAACGGTCTGCCAGGGATGCGAAGAGGAAGACCTTGCGGCCCTCGCGGCGGCCGATGCCGCAGCCGAGGAGGCGGCGGATGCAGACGCAGAGGCGCAACTCGCAGCGGCTGAGGATAGCCCGGCGAATACCACCCCGGTGGAAGACGAACCTGCCATTGCGACGGCGCTAGAGGATAGCGGGCCGCGTTACGCGCCACGCGTGATCAGTGCCCAGAATGCCTACATCATGCGCTCGATCATGCGGGAAGTGGTGCAGCGCGGTACCGCGGTGCGCGCCAAGGCGCTGGGCCGCAAGGATATCGCGGGCAAGACCGGTACTACCAACGATCAGATCGATGCCTGGTTCAGCGGTTATAATGACCAGGTGGTTACCACTGCCTGGGTCGGATTCGACAACCAGCGCAGCATGGGGAATCGCGAAACCGGTGGTCGTGCCGCGCTGCCGATGTGGATCGACTTCATGCGCGTAGCGCTCGACGGCATGCCGGAAAACCTGCAGGAGCAGCCGGACGGTCTGGTGACGATTCGTATCGATGCCGAGACCGGCAAGCCGGCTGACGTCAACACCACCAGTAGCCTGTTCGAGTTATTTCGGGTCGAAAACGCGCCGCAGCAGGCGACCGCCAAATCAAACTCGAGTTCGGGCAATGGCGTTACCGTCAAGGTCCCGCAAAGCGAAGACGAAATCGTCGAAGATATCTTCTAAACCGGTTTGGTCGCATCCCGCAGTGCCCATGCAGGCGTACGGCTGCAGGGCGGTTATTTAAATGCCCTCGTGGCGTAAACCGGTGAGACATGCAGGCTAATCGTCTGGCCGGATGGCCGGCTCATCCGCGAACGGCAGCGGCGATACGCCGGTTGTTACACCGTTGGAGCGTCTGATTCCTGGCTTGCCGCTGCGGAAATGGCCTTTTTCTGGCCTTCGCTCAAGTTGTCTACTTTTTCTCCGTCGGACAAATGCACACGCACTTCCTTGCGGGCGAATTCTATCCCGTTGGCTTCAAACGCTCTTTGTACGCGGGAAAATACTTCCTTGCGAATCAGGAATTGTCCGCCGGGAATGGTCGAGAACTTGCCGCGAATCACGATGCCGACATCGGTAACTTCTGCCGCACCCTGTGATTTGAACGGGTTGATCAGTACTTCGGCGAGTTCCGGCACCTCCATCATTTCCTCGCCGATCTTTTTGAACAGCTTGCGCACCTTTTCCTGATCGGTATCAAACGGAACGGTGAATTTCAATTTCATCGTGACCCAGTCGCGACTGTTATTGGTGAGTTGTGACATCGAGCCATAGGGAATGATGTGCAGCTGCCCCGTGTCCTGGCGCAATTGCAACGATCGTACCGAAATCTTGGAAACGACGCCATTGGTGGTGCCAACCGTAATGAACTCTCCTACCCGGAAAGCATCGTCGAGTAAAAAGAAAACACCGGATACAATATCCTTCACCAGGGTTTGTGCGCCGAAACCGATGGCAAGGCCCAGCACGCCGGCCCCGGCAAGAAGCGGCGTGATGTTAACGCCTAGCTGGCTCAGTGCCAGTAGCACGGTGATGATGATAATGGATACCTGCAAAGTCATTTGCAGAATAGGCAAAATGGTCGCCATTCTTGTTCGACCCGTGCCTCCCTCGGCGCCCGATTCTTTTGCCGGAGATTCCCTCGCCAATCGCCTGTTGATCGTCAGGTTGGTGACCTCCCAGGCGAGATAACCCAGCGCCAGGATCAACAGAAAACCGAGAGCGTTGGCAGCTACCTGGGCACCAAAACCGGCCTCGGTCAGGTTACGCAGGTTTACTCCCCACAGTTTACCGACGATAACAATAATCAAACTGATCAGCACAATCCGGCCAATACGAACGTAGCTGAGCCGGGTCTCCTGGTAGGCGTGGGCAACCACATCGCTACTACCTTCCCCGCTTGGGACCATGTGCGCCGCGATACCCCGCACGATGGTATCGAGGAACGGCGCGAGGACGATGAGCGCAATCGCGGTGGCGCTGCGTTCGGGGCTCAGGGTCTGGTGACCGGCGCTGAGAACGAATTGTAGAAATAGCCAGTTAAATGCTACAAATCCCGCTGACACTGCCGGCCACCAGTTCGCCATGCGTTTGAGTCCGGGAGTCAGGTTTTCCTCCCCTCCCTCGATAATCTGGGTCAAACCGCGGTGCGCCCTGGCGATAACAAAGATTAACCACAGATGCATGGTCAAACCCAGCCAGAAGCGCAGGATATCGATGTCCGCCATGCCGTATTTTTGCATGACCGCCTTGAGAAAAAAGCCGGTTCCCACGAGAGCCGCGATGAGGATGAAGTTACGCTCGATAAACTGCGCATTCCAGGAGTCGGTGTAGACCAGCCGAAGTTCGGGACGTCGCGGCGCCAGCACAAAGTGCATTACCGAACCGGTAAGTCGTGTGAGCAGAATGACGGTTAAAACAAATGTCGAAATCAGGAAGTAATCGCTGTCGACATCGACCAGGATATTGGCAGCGACCAGTGCGACGACAGTGAAGATGATGACACCGCCAATCTCGATTCCTGCGCGTTTCGACAGCACCTTCAGGGTGTTCATTAGTCCTTCGGGCCGGGCTTGCCGAATCCTGTTGCGCACTTCCAGGGTGCTGCGTTTGAACAGCCACTCAGCGACTATCCCGCTGGCAATGGTTAGCGCGAACAAGAGCAGGAACCCAGCTGTACTGCTCGATTCGCGCTGCTGGAAAATCAGCGCTATCGATTTACCGACGCTGGTTGCCATCTGCGGAAAGGCAAAAATCTGCCGTTTCAAATTGTCACGAAAATCGATAAACCACTGTTTGACGATTTCGACTGCGTCCGGGGATTCCACGCTGCTCGCGGCTTCGCTGTTATCGGCTGAGCTGTGGAGCAGCTCCATCAATTGAACCAGGGCGGCGGTCTGCTCTTGGTCCAACCTGGAAACCAGCGATTTCATCGCGTCGGGACCAAGCGCCGGGGGCACTTCGATCTGGTTTTCCGAGTTGTCGCTTTGCGCCTGTGCGCCTGCGCTGGCCATCGACAGCAAGATAAAGATGCACAGCAAGCCGGCTGACAGGCAATGGCGGGTGTTTCGCAAGTCGAACCAGTTAAACATGGACAGGCTAGTTGGTGAAGGCGGTGATTGCATCTTCAAGCTCCAGAATATCTTGAAACAATCGAAGGGCATATTCCGGCAGCGTGAGACACGAATCGCGCCGCAGAAAAGATTGTGTTTGAGTGTACCTGTCCTTCACTGTAATGAAAATACAGGGCTCCTCGCCAATGGAAATTATGCTTGGGGTCGAGAACCCGCTGGCGAGCGGACTTCGCCTGCAAGCCTCGGTTATCTCGATGTCGGCGACTGTGTTTTTCGACGTCAGAAATGCGCCGAATCATTCGATTGCATAAGCGAGTTGGTGAATCGAAACCATCGTGCCGCGGCTGTTGTTACTGTCGTATCTCGAAACCAAACTCGTGCACCGCGTCGACAAGTACGCCGAGGTGGTCGGGATTTACCGTTTGGTGAATCCCGTGGCCGAGGTTGAAGACGTGGCCAGGATGATTGCCGAAACGGGTGATGATCTCGCGCGCTTTGGCGCGAATACCGTCGGCGTCGGCGTAGAGCACACAGGGATCGAGATTGCCCTGCAGGGCAACTCGATCACCCACGCGCTCGCGTGCCGCGTCGATATCGATGGTCCAGTCCAGCCCTAGCGCATCGCAGCCGCTGTCGGCCATCGCTTCCAGCCACTGCGCGCCGCCCTTGGTGAACAGTGTTACCGGAATCGTCTGCCCGTCGTGTTCGCGTTTCAGGCCGGCGACAATTCGCGACATGTAGTCGAGTGAAAAGCGCCGGTAGGTCTCGGGCGTCAGTACGCCGCCCCAGGTATCGAATATCATCACCGCCTGCGCGCCGGCCTCGATCTGCGCGTTCAGGTAGGAGGTGACCGATTGCGCCAGTGTATCCAGCAGCTGATGCAGAACCTCGGGCTGTTGATACATCATTCCCTTGATATGCCGGTATTCCTTGGAGCTGCCGCCCTCGACCATATAGGTGGACAGGGTCCAGGGGCTGCCGCTGAAACCGATCAACGGCACCGCGCCATCGAGCTCGTGGCGGATCAGGCTGACCGCGTCGGTCACGTAGCGCAGGCTGTCAGAGGGATCGGGCACGCCGAGCCTGGCGACATCGGCCGCGGTGCGCAGCGGGCGCTCGAAGCGCGGACCCTCGCCCTCGGCGAAGTAAAGGCCCAGGCCCATGGCGTCCGGAATGGTCAATATGTCGGAGAACAGGATCGCGGCGTCGAGTTTGAAACGACGCAATGGCTGCATCGTGACCTCGCAGGCCAGCTCGGTGTTTTTACACAGGTCGAGAAAGCTGCCGGCCTGTTTGCGCACCTCGCGATACTCGGGCAGGTAACGCCCGGCCTGGCGCATGATCCACACCGGCGTGGTATCGGTTGGCTGGCGCAGCAGGGCCCTGATCAGGCGATCATTCCTTAGGGTTGGAAAGCTGCTCATTATACGCCGAGAAAGTCGAGGATACCCTCGGCTGCCTGGCGGCCCTCATAGATGGCGGTGACCACGAGGTCGGAACCGCGCACCATGTCTCCGCCGGCGAACACTTTCGGGTTGCTGGTCTGAAACGGCATCTGCGCCTGCTCCGGCGCAATCACCCGGCCACTGTCGTCGATGTCGATGCCGTGCTCGGCAAACCACGCCGCCGGGTTCGGGCGGAAGCCGAAGGCGACGACGACTGCATCGGCCGGCAGAATTTCCTCGGAACCGGGGACGATTTCGGGGCGCCGCCGACCCTTATCGTCGGCTTCGCCGAGTTCGGTAGTGATCAGCTTGATGCCCTCGACTGCCTCTTCGCCGACGATTTCCAGCGGTTGCCGATTGAACAGAAACTCGATGCCTTCCTCGAGCGCATTGTCGACCTCGCGCATCGAGCCGGGCATGTTGGCGCGGTCGCGGCGATATACGCAGGTGACCTTGCTCGCGCCCTGGCGGATCGCGGTGCGCACGCAGTCCATCGCAGTATCGCCGCCGCCGAGCACCACCACGCGCTGGTCACGGAAATCGATGAACTCTGGTTTGGCCGCACCGAAGTCGATCTGCTCATGGATGTTGGCAACCAGGTAGGGCAGGGCTTCGTGCACGCCGGGCTTGCCTTCCCCGGGGAAGTCGCCCTTCATGTAGCGGTAGGTACCCATGCCGAGAAACACCGAGTCGTAGTCGGCCAGCAGCGATTCGAAACTGATGTCCTTGCCGATCTCGGTATTGAGACGAAACTCGATGCCCATGTCTTCGAACATCCTGCGCCGCCTGGTGATGACATCCTTTTCGAGCTTGAACGGCGGGATGCCGAACGTCAGCAGGCCGCCGATTTCCGGGTAGCGATCGAAAACCACCGAGGCTACGCCGTTGCGCGCGAGCACGTCGGCGCAGGCAATACCGGCCGGTCCGGCGCCGATGATGGCGACACGCTTGCCGCTGTCGGTCACCGCGGACAGGTCAGGCTTCCAGCCCTGTTCGATGGCCTTGTCGGTGATGTATTTTTCGATCGAGCCGATGGATACCGCGCCGAACCCGGTGTTCAGCGTGCAGGCGCCTTCGCACAGCCGGTCCTGCGGGCAGATGCGGCCGCAGACCTCGGGCAGGCTGTTGGTCTTGTGGGACATTTCCACCGCCTCCAGCAGGTTGCCTTCGGCAATCAGCTTGAGCCAGTTGGGGATGTAATTGTGGACCGGGCATTTCCATTCGCAGTAGGGGTTGCCGCACTCGATGCAGCGCTGCGATTGCTCCGCCGCTTCCTGTTGGCCGTAGTCACCGTAAATTTCGCCGAATTCGTTGACTCGTTCGAAAGCTGGTTTTTTGCCGGGGTCGGCACGTTGTACTTCCAGAAACTGGAATACGTTTGCCATGGTTTGCAGCCTAGGCGGAGAGTCGGGACTTGATCAGTTCGCTGACTTTGCCCATGTCGGCGCGACCCTGCAGCTGTGGCTTGAGCACGCCCATCAATTTACCCATGTCCTTGATCGACGCGGCGCCGGTAGCTTCGATAGACTGCTCGACGAGCGCGTTGATTTCCGCTTCGGACAATGCCACCGGCAGGTATTCCTGGATGATGACGATTTCGGCTTCTTCCACAGCGACCAGGTCATCGCGACCCGCTTTCGCGTATTGAGCGATTGATTCGCGGCGCTGCTTTACCATCTTGTCGAGCACCGCTAGTATGCGCGTATCGTCCAGCTCGATGCGTTCGTCCACCTCGATCTGTTTGATCGCCGCCAGGATCAGTCGCACCACGCCCAGGCGATGTTTGTCACCGCTTTTCATCGACGACTTCATGTCGTCGGTCAGTTGTGGTTTGAGAGAGCTCGACATGCGCAGCCTGCGTTAGTAGAGGCGTCTGCGGGTTCCGAAGTCTTTGGAAATGCGCTTGAAGTTACGCTTGACGGCGGCGGCGGATTTGCGCTTGCGCACCGCAGTTGGTTTTTCGTAGTGCTGACGACGACGCGTTTCGGTGAGAACGCCGGCTTTTTCGCAGGAACGCTTGAAACGGCGCAGCGCGAAATCAAAAGGTTCGTTGTCCTTTACTTTTACTGATGGCATATTTGTGGGTCCAGTTTGTTAAAAAGGGTGCCTGCTTAGCAGCCCCGGCTATCTAGAGCCGGCCAATTATAAGGAGGCGGCACCAAAATTCAATCGCCAATGAGAATTAATATCCTGTTTTTATGAAAGTTTTAGGAATCGAGAGCTCCTGCGATGAAACCGGGATCGCCGTATACGACACGCAATCGGGGGCGATATGGCAGCGCCTTTACTCGCAAATTGAAAAGCATCGCGAATACGGCGGCGTCGTGCCCGAGCTCGCCTCGCGCGATCACGTGGTCAAGGCCGCGCCGATGCTGTTGGATATACTGCATGAAATCGGCGGCGTCGAGGCGCTGGATGCGATTGCCTATACCCGTGGGCCCGGCTTGATCGGCGCGTTGATGGTTGGCGCCAACCTGGCGCGTGGCCTGGCGTTTGCCACCGATAAGCCGCTGCTCGGCGTGCACCACATGGAAGGACACCTGCTGGCGCCTATGCTGGACGGTGCAGGACCACAGCTGCCCTTCGTGGCGCTGCTGGTGTCGGGCGGCCATACCATGCTGGTCGAGGTGCGCGAGCTGGGCCGCTACCGCATTCTCGGCGAGTCGCTCGACGACGCGGTCGGTGAAGCCTTCGACAAGACCGCCAAGTTGCTGGGTTTGCCGTATCCGGGCGGGCCCGAACTGGCCGCGTTGGCCGATTCGGTGACTGCGTCCACCTTCAAGTTCCCGCGACCGATGACCAATCGCCCTGGGCTGGATTTCAGCTTTAGCGGGCTGAAGACCGCGGCGCTGACGATAGTCAGGCAGCATCAGCCGCTCGATCACGGCTTGCGCGCCGAGATTGCTCACGCGTTCCAGGATGCGGTGGTGGAGACGCTGCGCATCAAGTGCCGGCGCGCGCTCGAGGCCAGCGCCTGCCTGAACCTGGTCATTGCCGGTGGCGTCGGCGCCAATCGCCGGCTGCGAGAGGTATTGCGCGCCGAAGTGGAAGCGCTGGGTGGGCGGGCTTATTTTCCAGCGCTCGAGTACTGTACCGATAACGGTGCGATGATCGCCTATGCCGGCGCACTGCGTCTGCTGCAGGGGCAGTGTGATGAGCCAGGCGCGGATGTGCTGGCGCGCTGGTCGCTGGAAACGTTGCCCGCTATCGAGGCCTGAGCCGCCGGTGATCCGTTTGCATTGATACTTAATATATATACAGCAGGCTACGACGCTGCTGCGGCGATATTGCAGGTTAGCCTTCGGTGCCGCTCAGCAGGCGCTGGATATTGTCGCGGTGACGCCAGATCAGGATCGCCGAAATGGCGGCGAATACGGCGCTGACGCCGAGGTCGGGCACGCGCCAGTAGATCAGCAGCGGGAGTGCGCAGAAGGAAATAATTGCCGCCAGCGAAGAAATCTTGAAGGCGCGCGCAAACAGCAACCAGATGGCGATCAGGACGGCGCCGGCGAGCCAGTCGAAGCCAACCGTTGCGGCGATTGCGGTGGCCACGCCTTTGCCGCCGCGAAATTCAAAAAAAATCGGAAAACAGTGCCCGCTAAAAGCAGCGAAGGCGGTGAGCGCGCCAATTAGGGGGGCGTCGAAGAGCGCGCCCGCGATCAGCACCGGAATCAGCCCTTTCAGGCAGTCGCCGACCAGGGTGAAAAAGGCGGCTTTCTTGCCGGCGATGCGCAATACGTTGGTTGCGCCCGGGTTTTTCGATCCTTCGCTGCGCGGATCCTTGAATCCCATCAGCTTGCTCAGCACGATCGCCGACGAAATGGAACCGAGCAGGTAGGCGAATACGAGTAATGCGAAGATCTCGATCATGGTAGTTCGTGAAAGTGGTTTGCGCGAACTCTAACAGATAAGCCCCGTGCTGACAGCCGTTGAGTGACGATGATGCCTCGGCCAGGCTAACCTGCGCGCCTGTGCGCACAAATGGCTGATGTTGCCGCGGCGATTCGGGTAGAATCCGGTGCCGGCGAGCACGCGCCGGCTGGCAAATCGTCGCCGAGGGCGCTGAACCTTCGTGCAATCAATCAACCCGGAGTTTGCTTGGACCTGCTCAACCCGCCACGACTGGATAAGCGATCGATCAGAAAATACTTCGATAATGCTGCCAAAAGCTACGATAATGCCGCTATCTTGCAGGAAGAAGTGCGAAATCGGTTGATCGAGCGATTGCAGTATATGCGTCACCGGCCGGAGACAATTGTTGACCTTGGTTGCGGCACCGGTAAAGCGTTGCGCGGTTTGCAATCTATCTACCCGCGTGCACGCGTATATGCCGCTGATATAGCGCGTGAAATGCTGGTGCGCGCCAAGTCCAACTATCGTCTGCTGTCGAAGAAACGCCGCGTCGTTGCCGATATCGAGCGCTTGCCGTTTGCGCCGCAGAGCTTCGACCTGGTTTTTTCCTCGCTGGCCCTGCCTTGGTGTAACGACCTCGGGCAGTCGCTGAAGGAAATTGCGCGGGTAGCGCGCCCGGGCGCGCTGTTGCTGTTTTCCAGCTTCGGTCCGGCGACGCTGCGCG
>Ga0209536_100005798_pt1 | contig 19085 bp, 16 predicted proteins | sample DeeMarSeWOR28_12_FD_187461 | JGI IMG/M metagenome (GOLD analysis project Ga0209536, IMG submission 187461) | Marine sediment microbial communities from White Oak River estuary, North Carolina - WOR-2-8_12 (SPAdes) (version 2) | ecosystem: Environmental > Aquatic > Marine > Intertidal zone >... | reverse complement strand
AACAGACCCAGCCACTATCTCAGGTCCAAAGGACAGGGAGAGATCAGGGTGCGCGAGAGTGGTCTCGACTGGACGATCATGCAGCCTTCCGTGATTTTCGGACCGGAGGACCGGTTCTTTAACCGGTTTGCCCGGATGCTGCGAGTATTACCGGTCCTGCCGTTGGCGCGCGCCCACGCGCGACTCGCGCCGGTCTGGGTGGGTGATGTCGGGGAGGCTGTTCTCCGGGCGCTGGAGTCCGGGGATGCTGTCGGGCAGACCTATCAGCTTTGCGGGCCCCGGGTGTATTCACTCCGCGAGATCGTACGACTGGTCGGAACGATTACCGGCCATCCGCGGCCGATACTGCCGCTGCCGCCCACCCTGGGCAGGCTGAAGGCAATCGTCATGCAGATGCTCCCCGGCAAGCCCTTTTCAATGGACAATTATCTCAGCCTGTCGGTCCACAGCATCTGCGAGAGCGGCGCTCCCGGGCTGGGCAGTCTCGGAATCACGCCCACCGGCCTGGAAAACGGGCTGAGCCGATACCTCCGGGTCTCGGCGGATTAGCGGACCCGAAATGGCTGCCGACCGCCCGGGATTCTCGGAGATGGCCAGCAGCGCCTCAATTTCCAGCGTTCTTTCCTCCGCCGGTAAGGCACCCAGCGCGGCGCACTCCTGGTAAAAGACATCCAGGTCTTCGTCGGCGCGGCGAAAAAGCTCTCTGAATGCCGGCACCAGTCTCGCGTAGGTACTGACCGGGACCAGCCGGGCGTTGTTCAGATCGGAGTCGAACCAGGCGTCGAACCCCGCATAGCCGTTCCAGGAGGCTTTCAGGGCCCGGTAGCGTTGCCGGAGAGTCTCGAAGGCCTGCTTCTTCTCTGCCCGCATCGCCTCTTCCGGCTCGTCCCGCCCATAGATTGCGGCCAGCTCTTCCCGGGTCTGCTTGAGCAGAGAGTTGAAAGCAGCCCGGCGGGATCTGTGCAGACGGTATTGCGCCAGCGCCTCCATATCTGCCTTCCCGGACAGCCAGCGCTCGACGCCGATGTCCTCCACCGTGCTGGCGAAGGCCTCATTGAAGGCAGAATCGCCCTTCACGTACAGCTGCTGATGCGCAAGCTCGTGGAAAATGGTCGCGACGACGCCTACGTCCCCACTGCGGAGCATGGTGCTCAGCACCGGGTCGTCAAATCGACCGAGAGTCGAATAGGCGATGGCGCCGCCGACGAAAACGTCCCACCCCTCCTGCCTCAGCCCGTCGGCATAGCGGCGGCCCTGGTCTTCGTCGAAATATCCCCGATACACAACGCAGCCGGCCACGGGGAAACACCACCGTCGTGGTTCGACGGAGAATTCGGGCGCGGCAAAAACGTTCCAGACCACATACTGGCGGTCGAGATCCACGTAGGTCCTGTAGCTGTCGTTGTCCGGCAAGGCGAGCTCCCGGGCGGCGAATTCCCTGGCCTCGGTGATGAGCCGCAGACGGTCCGCCAGTTCCGGAGGCGTGGAAGGATCGGCCAGCACCTCGTCGATCGGCCGTCGCTCGGACATGAGATCCAGGTGGCCGGTCACGGCCTGGAAGTAGAAACCGCCGCATCCAGCGGCGGTCAGCAAAGACAGCACGATAACCAGTCCGGCGCAGAGTCTCATGGCGGGATTACATTAGCACGCGGCGAACGACGCTCCACACGCTAGAATCCTTTCCCATGGAGATTTATCTCGTGGGCGGCGCAGTAAGGGACGAACTGCTGGGCCTTCCCGTTGGCGAACGGGACTGGGTCGTGGTCGGCGCCACGCCGGAAGAAATGACCACCGCGGGTTTTCGACCGGTTGGGCGTGATTTCCCGGTCTTCCTTCACCCGGATACCGGCGAGGAATACGCGCTCGCCAGAACGGAGCGAAAGACGGGCCGCGGGTACCGGGGTTTCCAGGTCCACGCATCGCCGGACGTCACGCTCGAGCAGGACCTGGCTCGGCGTGATCTGACCGTCAACGCCCTGGCCAGGGATACATCCGGGCACCTGATCGATCCCTACAACGGCGCGCGGGACCTGACCGATCGAATCCTCCGGCATGTATCGCCCGCCTTCGTCGAAGACCCGGTCCGGGTTCTCCGGGTGGCGCGATTCGCGGCCCGCTTCCGGGAAGAGGGGTTCCGGGTGGCGCCGGAAACCATGGACCTGATGAGGGAAATGGTGGCCGCCGGCGAAGTCGACGCCCTGGTCCCGGAACGGGTCTGGCAGGAGACCCGGCGAGCCCTGGAGACGGATCGGCCCGATGTCTTTATCGAGACGCTGCGCTCCTGCGGTGCACTGGTCAGGATTTATCCGGAGATCGACCGCCTTTTCGGCGTACCGCAGCCGGCCCGCTGGCACCCGGAAATCGATACCGGCGTTCACCTGCTCATGGTGATGCGGGAAGCCGCGCGCCTTACATCCTCATCCCGCGTGCGCTTCGCCGCGCTGGTCCACGACCTGGGCAAGGGCGCAACGCCGACGGACAGGCTTCCGGGACATCGCGGCCACGAGGAGAAAGGAGCCGAAATGGTGGCCGAAATGGCGGCCCGCCTGAGAATCCCCAACGAATTCCGGGATCTGGGAATTCTGACGGCACGGTACCATGGCCTCGCCCACCGGGCCCTGGAGCTGCGGCCCGGCACTGTGCTCCGGCTGCTCGAACGGGCGGATGCGCTCAGGCGACCGGAGCGATTCGCGGAATTTCTCCTGGCGTGTGAGGCGGACATGCGGGGTCGGAAAGGCTTTTCGGAGCGACCGTATCCCCAGGCTTCGTTACTCGCTTCGTGCCTGACCGCCGCCGCCGAAGCACCCACCCCCGATCCGGGCGGCCTGTCTGGGGAAGAAGTGGGCCGGCGACTGAGAGAAGCCAGACTGAAGGCGATCTCCGACCTTCTGGACTCTCGTCGCCCGCCTCCCTCAGCGAAAGTAAAGGACGATTGCGGCAGCGAGTAGCAGCCGATACACGGCAAACGGCATCATGCCGATACGCCCCAGGAAAGACAGGAACCAGCGGATGGTCAGATAGGCGACCAGGGCGGACACCGCGGTGCCGATGGCCAGGGCGGTCCAGTCGGCCGGTTGCGGACTCTCGACGAGGCGAACGGTCTCCAGTGCCGAGGCCGCCAGAATCACCGGAATCGCGAGCAGAAAGGAAAAGCGGGCGGATGCCTCCCGCGTCAGTCCCAGTAGCAGTCCGGCCGTCATGGTGATACCGGACCGGGACGTCCCCGGGATCAGGGCCAGAGCCTGGATCAGGCCGATAATGATGACGTCTGACCAGCCGAGGGAGTACTCGTCCCTCTCCTTTCGGCCCCGGATGTCGGCAAGCCAGAGCAGCACGCCGAAGCCGGCCGTCGTCGCCGCCACCAGCATGGGCGAGCGGAGGTAGGCCTCCACGGGTCCGGCCACAAAAAAACCGGCGATGGCAACGGGAACGGTGCCCCAGATCACGGCCCAGGCCATCCGCGAGTCGGCGGTGCCCTTGCCCCCGGCGACGGACCGGAACCAGGCGGTGGTCATCGCGACGAGCTCGGAGCGGAAGAACCAGACCACCGCCAGCAGGGTGCCCAGGTGAACGGCCACGTCGAAAGCCAGGCCCTGGTCCGGCCAGTTCAGGACGTGGGGCGCCAGCACCAGGTGGCCGGAACTGGAGATCGGCAGGAACTCGGTGAATCCCTGGACAATCGCGAGCCAGACAGCATGGGAAATGTCCATAGTCGCCTAAAGGGAGCCGGAAAGATCCTTCCGGGTCAAGCCCGGAAGCATACCGCTCCAGCCGCGGCTGAACGCCATTACCTTGAAACGCTCACCCATTTCGCCCGGCAATGTCAGTGCGCGCACCTGGGCGGCAGTGTCCATGCTCTTGCGGAGATCTGTCGGGTCCGGAACAGCCATCTCCGTGATCCCCGATCCCAGCAGGAAATGCGCCTGGGTAGTAAACCCGTCCAACACCAGGCCGGCGCCGACAGCGGCCTCCGCCACGGCGGTGAAGTCAACCCAGGCAGTGATGTCCTGGAGCCCCGGGTAAAGGAAAGGGTCTCCGTGGGCTCGATGCCGGTAATGGCACATCAGCGTGCCTTCGGAGCGCTCGGGATGATACAGCTGGCGGCGGGGCAGCCCGTAATCGAATAACAGCAGGACGCCCCTTTTAAGCGACCCCGCCAGTGAGGAAACAAGGGGTTTGAGCCCTGGACACCACTCCGAGGCATATCCCGGCGCAAGCGGTTCGCCCAGGGAATCATTCAGCAGCCGGACCTGCTGCCGCAGGGCGTCGTCGGCAGGCAGCGAAACGACGCGAAACGCGCCGTCCGCGGTCCCCACGCCGAGGTATTCCGGATCCGGCGAGCCGATCCTGAAGCGCTCACAGGGAATTGCGTCGAGGACCTCGTTGGCAATGATCACGCCTTCCATGTCCGCGGGCAGCTCATCCACCCATCGGACCCTGTCGACCAGCGACGGCAATGACTCGGCCAGGAGCCGTTGCTGTCGATCCTTGAGATCTGCGCTGATCTCCAGTATCCGGTACCGTCGCGGCAGCTCGCCGCGTGAATCCAGGGCGCGCAATACCTCCAGGGCAAGGGCTCCCGACCCGCCGCCGATCTCGAGGATTTCTCCCCCCGTAATTCCCGCCAGCACCTCACTCGCGGCACTGGCGACACAGGCGGAGAACAGCGGAGAGAGTTCCGGTGCCGTCGTGAAATCTCCGCCGGATCCGAACTTCCGGCTGCCGGCGCTGTAGTAGCCCATGCCCGGGGAATAAAGGGCCATCTCCATGAATTCAGCAAACCGGATGGCGCCGCCGGCCGCTGCGATAGCATCCGAAATCCGGGACTGCAGGCGCCGGCTGTGTTCGCGCGCCTCGGCGGACGGTTCCGGCAGGCCGGCTGCATCCATCGCTTCCTTCATGCCGAAGTGTGGGTATCCTTTAAATGGAGACGGACGGGAGCGGCAATCGTAATGGCAGCGGAACAACACGACCAGCCTCTGCAGGGGAAAGTGGCGCTGGTCACCGGTGGAGCCCGGCGTATCGGGGCGGCAATCGTCAGGGGCCTGCATGCGGCGGGAGCCCGGACCGTGATCCATTACCATGGCTCCCGCGAAGACGCCGAATCCCTGGCCGCGGAGCTGGAGCAGGCACGCCCGGAGACAACTGCCCTGGCCAGGACGGATCTTCTGGATCCCGCGGCCCGGGTCGAGCTGGTAGAGATCGCGATTCGAAAGTTTGGTGGACTGGATATCCTGGTCAACAACGCCTCGACCTTTTATCCCACGCCTCTCGGCACCATCGAGGAATCCCACTGGCGGGACCTGATGGGGACCAACCTGGAAGCGCCATTGTTCCTGGCCCAGGCGGCGGCACCCATGCTGCAGGAACGTCGGGGCACCATTCTCAACATGATCGATATCCACGCCCGCAAGCCGCTTCGCCGTCACCCCGTTTACACCGCCGCCAAAGCAGGTCTTGCCGCGCTGACTCTCTCCCTGGCGCGGGACCTGGCGCCGGAGGTGCGCGTCAATGGCATATCACCCGGGGCAATACTTTGGCCGGAAGCCGGAGAGGACCCGGCGTCCCGCCAGCAGATCCTTGACCAGATCTGCCTGGGCAGAACGGGGGAGCCCTCGGATATCGTGCAGTGCGCTCTCTACCTGCTGACCGCCGATTATGTGACCGGACAGATTATTGCCGTGGACGGGGGCCGCAGCATCGGCTGGTAGGCCGAACTACTGAGCGTCCAGCACCTTCCAGCGCCTTGTGCCCGTGTCGCCGGGCTTGGAGGAAAGACCGTCCCGTGCCTCCGGGGAGGCAACCGCGCTGCAGCTGCCGTTCTCCAGGAAGTACAACGCCTCGCCAAGGGAGCCTTCGGCCGGATCACCGAAGGGGTGATCCAGATCGTCCGCCGCCGGGCAATCCGGCGCAAAACCGTCGAAGTAGTCTGTCGTACCGATGGCGTTGACGATGCGGAAGCTCACCGGTCTCAGGACCTGCTCGCAGAAAACGAAGCCGAGTTGACCGACCGGCTTGCCGAATGTTCTGTCCCCGATAAGCACGACGTCCACGAACGGTTCGAGAGCGTTGATGACAAGCTCGCTGGCCGACGCCGTGGCGCGGGTCGTGATGAACACCACCTGCTGGAGGTCAAGCGCGTTCGCGGAATCGCGGAAGAATCGGGTGTCGTTCCTGCCGGCGTTGTCCGGGTTGTACTCCAGGGTGTACTGGATCTGGCCTTGCGTGACCGCACCTCCGATGAGATTCGCGAGCACCTCGGCGATGGCGAGCAGTCCCCCGCTGTTGTAGCGCAGGTCGACCACCAGTCGGGTAACCCCCGCCTGTCCGAGTTCTGCGAAAGCCTGGTTCAGGGCAGGATCGCCGGGCTCCACAAAGGCTCGGAACAACATATAACCCACGAAACCCGTTGGAGTGTCCAGCAGCGTGGCCGAAGAAACCGGCGGGATTGTGACGACAGCCTTTGTGAACGTCCGGGTAAATTCTTCACCGGCAACATCGCGCCAGGTCAGCTCCACAGTCACGCCGGCTTCCGGCGGTCCGAGGGAGGCGCTGAACCCTTCGTTGGCCAGGATCTCGCCGATGGGTCGTCCGTCCACCGCGACGATGCTGTCTCCCCTGCGAAGCCCGCCCTCATGTGCGGGGCTGCCCTCGTACACGTCCAGCAATCTCACCTGGCCTTCCACCTGACGGGACTGGAATCCCAGGCCGGCAAACTGCCCCTCGCCGTAAAACGCTTCTTCCACCGCCGCGGGGGTGATGAAACTGTAAATATCCTCCGGCACCCTCAATGCATCCAGGTAGGCCTGGGGCGAATCGAATTCGGCGGGATCCGCCACGGGCAGTCTGTCGTTCCAGAGATAGAATTCCTGCATCACGTCCTGCACGAACTCGTTCTGCTCCAGGATGGTGCAACTCGAACCCTGTGGCGCCTCAACGCCGCTGCCGCCGGATCCACCGCCGCAGCCCGCAATGCCGATGACCAGGCCCGCCAGGAGGGCGGTCAGCCGGCTCTGCGTGAGTCTCGGTTGATAGCGGGTTAGCTTCAAACCACAAGCGGCAGGTTTACCGCCTCCAGCGGATGCCGGTCCTGGTCGAATTCCTGCCACAAGAGGCTGAAGCTCCGGCCCGACACGGGATGCAGCTTGTCGCCGGCAAGATCTGCCAGCGGCTTCAGGACAAAAGCGTAACGGGTGATCTCTTCCCGCGGGACCTTCCGTCCCTCGCCGTCGATGACCTCGTCCCCGTAAAGGAGGAGATCCAGGTCCAGCGTCCGCGGCCCGAATTTTTCATCACCGCGTTCACGTCCGCTGTCGGCCTCTATCGATTCCAGGGCGGCCTCGACCTCCTCGACAGCGGCGTCTGTGTCGAAGGCGGCTACCATATTCAGGAACTCGTCGCCCTCGAAACCCACCGGCCGATTGCGGTAGACGGGGGACAGCCTGAGCACTCCGAAGTTGCCGGCAAGAGCGACAAGAGCAGATCGGACATGCTCCTCAGGGTTCACATTGCTGCCGATAGCCACGTAAATCTCAGGCATCGAAATCGTCCTTTGTCCTTTCGATGACAACACCCACGTCCTTCGCTCCCCTGATCGCTCCCGGTTTGTGCAGCGTCACCTTGACCCAGGGAACATCGAACTCCGTAACGACGATCCGGGCGACGGACTCGGCCAGGGTCTCTACCAGGCCGAAATCCGATTCCTCGATAAAGCTGATCAGGCGCTTGGCGACGGCCTTGTAGTCCAGGGTGTCATCGATAGAGTCCCCCGCGGCGGCGGTCCTGATATCGGCCGCCATCTCGAGGTCCAGACTGACGGTCTGGTGAATCTTCCGTTCCCACTCGAAGATCCCGATGACGGTCTCGACCCGAAGGTCGCTTAGAAAAATGATGTCCATTTCGGAGGCGATTCAGTGCTGGCCGCCCGGGCCGGCGGGAGGTTTCAGATCCTCGAGATTCCATCTTGCGCGGGCCTGGACCACCAGCGGAGAGGATTCTCCGGCGCGCAGCCTCAGCATACCAGCATAGGCAATCATGGCGCCATTATCGGTGCAGAATTCCGGGCGCGGATAGTACAGGTTCCAACCTTCCGCGGCGGACAGTTCCTTCATGCGCTCACGCAGCAATTTGTTGGCGCCGACTCCGCCGGCAATCACCAGGCTCGGGATCCCGGATTCCCGCACCGCGCGCCCGCACTTGGCCACAAGCGTATCCACCACCGCTTCCTGGAACTCGGCCGCAAGATCTTCACGAGAAACAGGCGAATGAGTTTCTTCCGCCGCCAGCCGTACAGCAGTCTTGAGCCCGCTGAAACTGAAATCCAGGCCGGGCCTGGAGGTCATGGGCCGCGGCAGGCTGATTTTCCCGGGTACGCCGGATGCCGCCAGCCGGGCGAGGGCAGGTCCTCCGGGGTACGGCAGATCCAGCAGTTTCGCCGTTTTGTCGAAAGCCTCGCCCGCGGCGTCGTCCAGGGTCTCGCCGAGGATCCTGTAGAGGCCCAGGCCCCTGACCTCCACCAGCATGGTGTGCCCCCCGGACACCAGCAGCGCCAGGAACGGCATCTCCGGCCTGCGATCCTCGAGCATCGGAGCAAGCAGATGGCCCTCCATGTGGTGGACACCGAGGCAGGGACGATCCCAGGCCATGGCCAGGCTGCGGGCAACGGATCCGCCCACGAGGAGCGCGCCAATCAGGCCAGGACCGGCCGTGTAGGCGATTCCGTCAACGTTGCCGGCATGGCTTCGTGATGCCTCCAGGACCTGCCTGATCATCGGGGTCAGCTTCCTGACGTGGTCACGAGAGGCCAGCTCGGGCACCACGCCCCCGAACTCCGCGTGCAACGCCACCTGGCTGTAGACGGAATGCGCCAGCAATCCGTCGTGCTCGTCGTAAACCGCTACCGCGGTCTCGTCACAGGATGTTTCTATCCCGAGGACACGCATCCCACTCTCCGATCCGCCCGTTCATATTTTGCAATTCTACCTGCCAGCAATTAAACTTAGTGGTCTTTATCGCCGCCCGAGGGGCGGCGTTTCTCTGCCTGAATGGATGGTGATTTTTCGACATGCCAAGCGTTCGTGTACGTGAAAACGAGTATTTTGACGCCGCGCTGCGTCGGTTCAAGCGCGCCTGCGAGAAAGCCGGGGTCCTGACTGAACTCCGACGGCGCGAGTATTACGAGAAGCCGACCCAGGAGCGCAAGCGCAAGAAGGCAGCCGCCGTGAAGCGTCACGCCAAGCGTCACCAGCGCGACGTGGCCCGGCGTCGCCGCCTTTACTGAGTTCCTGATCTTCTTCGACCTGCCATGCCGCTGAAGGCCCGCCTCACCGAAGACATGAAGCAGGCCCTGAGAGCCGGCGACAAGGCGCGGCTCTCGGTGATCCGCATGGCCCTTGCCGCCGTCAAACAACGGGAAGTGGATGACCGCGAGGAACTCGATGACGCACAGATCATCGGCGTCATCGAGAAAATGATCAAACAGCGCCGGGAATCCGCGATTCAGTATCGTTCCGGTAACCGGGAAGACCTGGCCTCCAAGGAAGAAGCGGAAGTCGAGGTGCTCGCCCGGTATCTGCCCGAGCCCCTGTCTGATGCCGAAATCGACGCGCTGATCGATGAAGCGATCGCGGCAGCGGGCGCCGAAAGCATGCGGGATATGGGCAGGGTCATGGGCCAGATCAAGGCCGCCGCCCAGGGCCGGGCGGACATGGGGGATGTGAGCGCGCGGGTCAAAGCCAGGCTATCCGGATCCTGAAAGGGGGTCTCTTCGACCCCGATCTCTCTGATCCGACGGGACATCCGGTTCCGGAAACGCGACGAATCAAAATCAGGCAGGGGTTGACCTTGCGCCATCATCGGCTATTTATTAACCAGAGCCGATGACCAAGTTTCCGGACCCGGCGTCACAGCCTGTTCATGGCCAAGGTTCGCGGCCCGTGATCGGAACGCGCTGCATCCCCCCCAGGACGGCCCCTCCGGAACGTGAAGTCGGCAAACACCGCCGGACCTGGGGCATTGAGCGTGGCATTCCTATGAGCAGGATTCCTCAGCATTTCATCGACGACCTGATGTCCAGGACGGACATTATCGAGGTCGTGGGCTCGCGGGTGCCGCTCAAAAAGGCGGGACGCGAGTTCAAAGCCTGCTGCCCGTTCCACGACGAAAAGACGCCCTCCTTCACCGTGAGCCCGACGAAACAGTTCTATCACTGCTTTGGTTGCGGCGCCCACGGTACGGCTCTGGGATTTCTCATGGATCACGACCATCTGGGGTTTGTCGACGCAGTGGAGGAGCTTGCCCGGCAAGCCGGCGTCGAGGTGCCCAGAGAGGCGGGGTCCGCCGCCAAACGCCCCGATGATGATCTCTACGCGGTCATGGAAAAGACCGCGCGCTTCTTTTCGGGAGAGCTGAAGAAGAACAAGGAGGCCATCGATTATCTCAAGAGCCGCGGCGTGGACGGCGAAACCGCGGCACGTTTCGGGATAGGTTTTGCCCCGTCGCGCTGGGACGGCCTCATCGAGCACTTCGGATCTACCGAAAAATCCCTCAAGCAGCTTGCGGATTGCGGGCTCATTATCGAGAGAGAACAGGGCGGCTGGTACGACCGTTTCAGGGGCCGGGTCATGTTCCCGATCCGGGACGCCCGCGGACGGGTTATCGCCTTCGGCGGCCGGATTATCGGAGACGGCGAGCCAAAGTATCTGAATTCGCCGGAGACTCGGCTGTTCCACAAGGGCAGGGAGCTGTACGGCTTATTCGAGGCGCGGCAGGCGTTGCGGGACATCTCCCGGCTGATGGTCGTCGAGGGCTACATGGACGTCGTCGGCCTGTCCCAGGCCGGAATTCACTGGGCCGTGGCCACCCTCGGTACCGCCACCACCGGAGATCACCTGCATCGACTCTTCCGGCTGACCGACACCGTGGTCTTCTGCTTTGACGGCGACAGGGCGGGTCGTCAGGCCGCCTGGCGGGCCCTCGAAAACGCCCTGCCCTCGCTGGTGGAAGGCCGTCAGGTTCAGTTCCTGTTCCTGCCTGAGGGAGAAGATCCCGACTCGCTGGTGCGCGCCGAAGGGCCGGAGAAATTCCGCAGCCGCGTGGACGAGGCGGTGCCGCTGTCCGATTATCTCCTGGAAAATCTGGAATCCAGGGTGGACATGAGCAGCGTTGATGGCCGGGCCCGCATGGCCGAATTGGCCCGCCCCCTGCTCTCCCGCATACCGCCCGGGATCTATCACGATCTGCTGGTAACCCGACTGGCTCAGACCATTGGCATGAACGAGGAACGGCTCGGGACGATTCTCGCCGGTGATTTGCCCAGCCAACCCGGTTTCCGGCCGGCGGCGCGCGGCGCACCCACACCGGCAAGTCCGCGATCCAGCCTGGTTCGCCAGGCCATCGCGCTGGTTCTGCATCACCCCGCCAGTGCGGCGGTGAGCGACATCCCGGAAAGCCTGGCCGACGTGGATCTCAAGGGCATCTCCATTCTGGCGGAGCTGCTTGAAATCTGCGCCAGCAGCCCAGAGATAACTACTGCCGGACTGCTCGAGCGATGGCGTGATCGTCCGGAACATCCGCACCTTCTTACGCTGGCAGCCAATGACCTGCTGGTTTCCGACGAGGCAGCGCCGGTCGTGATCGGCGACACGCTCCGCCAGATCGTTCGCCGGGCAGGCCCGGAGCGGCGTACGGAGGCGCTTCTGATCAAGGCTCGCGGCGAAGGACTGACCGCGAAGGAGAAAGAGGAACTCAGAGAGCTCCTGGGCAGCCGTTCCGGGAGTGAGGAGGCCAGCGGTGAAGCCCGCTAACTTACTGGATTGACAGCTGTATCATTGCTATACTGGTGTGTTCGTCCGTGTCAGATTCGAGGACTATTGCGTGACCGAAAAGCAAGTGCCCATTAACGATGACAAGCAGTCGCAGCTGAAGCTGCTGATCGCCCGTGGGAAGGAGCAGGGATATCTGACCTATGGAGAGGTCAATGACCACCTGCCCAACGATATCGTCGATCCGGAGCAGATCGAGGATATTGTCAACATGATCAATGACATGGGCATCACGGTTTACGAGAAGGCCCCGGATGCCGAAGAGTTGTTGCTGTCTGACAGCGCGGTCCAGAACGATGATGACGACACCGAGGAAGCCGCGGCGGCTCTCGCCACGGTGGACAGCGAGTTCGGTCGGACCACGGACCCGGTGCGCATGTACATGCGAGAAATGGGCACTGTCGAACTGCTGACCCGGGAAGGCGAAATCCGAATTGCCAAGCGTATCGAGGAAGGCCTGGAGCAGGTGCGGCATGCCCTGTCCCGTTTCCCGACAACGATCGACATCCTCATCGAGAATTACGAAGCTGCCGCCGCCGGCGAGGGTCGCATGCTCGACCTGGTCACGGGTTTCATCGATCCCGATGATGACGGTAGCGTTGTGCCCCCGGGAAGCCGGAAAGACGAGGACGAGGCAAAGTCCACCGACGGGCCCGATCTGAAGGAACTCGCGGCCCGAATGAAGAAGCTGACTCGCCTGCACAAGCAGGCGATCAGCGCTATCGAAAAGCACGGCAGCCGTGACTCGAAGACGGAAAAGATCCGGGAAAAGGTCACGGCGGAGTTCATGCAGCTCAAACTGGCGCCGAAGCTCTTCGAGGATCTGGTGCGTAATCTGCGGTCCACCGTCCAGAATATCCGCACCCAGGAGCGGCAGGTGATGCACCTGTGTGTTCGCTCTGCCGGCATGCCACGCAAGGATTTCATCGGCAGTTTCCCGCAGAACGAGACCAACCTCAGCTGGCTGGACAAGCACATCCGGGCCAAACGCAAGCATTCATCCCAGCTGTCGAAACTGCGGCCGGAAATCGAGCGTTGTCAGCGCAAGCTCATCGCCATGGAGGAAGAGAATCACCTGAGTATTCTCGAGATCAAGGAGATCAGCCGGCAGATGTCCATCGGCGAGGCCAAGGCGCGCCGGGCGAAGAAGGAAATGGTGGAAGCCAACCTCCGGCTGGTGATTTCCATCGCCAAGAAGTACACAAACCGCGGTCTCCAGTTCCTGGATCTCATTCAGGAAGGCAACATCGGGCTGATGAAGGCGGTGGACAAATTCGAATACCGCCGCGGATACAAGTTCTCCACCTACGCCACCTGGTGGATTCGGCAGGCCATTACCCGTTCGATCGCGGATCAGGCCAGGACTATCCGTATCCCGGTGCACATGATCGAGACCATCAACAAGCTCAATCGCATTTCCCGCCAGATGCTCCAGGAGATGGGCCGGGAGCCCACCCCCGAGGAGTTGGCGGAACGCATGGAGATGCCCGAGGACAAGGTTCGAAAGGTCCTGAAGATCGCCAAGGAGCCGATCTCCATGGAAACGCCCATCGGTGACGACGAGGACTCACACCTCGGCGACTTCATCGAAGACGGCTCGGTGCCGTCGCCCATCGACTCGGCCACCGGCGAGAGCCTCAAGGAAACGACCCACTCGGTGCTGGCCGGTCTGACGCCACGGGAAGCCAAGGTTCTGCGGATGCGTTTTGGCATCGACATGAATACGGATCACACGCTGGAAGAGGTCGGCAAGCAATTCGACGTCACCCGCGAACGGATCCGGCAGATCGAGGCCAAGGCGCTGCGTAAGCTTCGACACCCGAGTCGATCCGAGCAGCTGAGAAGCTTCCTGCTGGAAGACTGATTCTCCGGCAGAGCAGGTGAAAGAAAAAAGGCGCCCCTTGGGCGCCTTTTTTTATTTTTATCAGGCGTGTGTCCGGATCAGGCGATTTCGCGATGAGAGTCGAAGTAGGAGCGGGAGCACTCGAGCCCTGACACAAGTCGTCTGAGATCTTCCAGATGCTTCGTGGGGGAACCGCCGCCCTCGCGGATTCTGGCCATCAGCCCAAGGGCCCGCTCCATCCGCTCCCTGAATGCGGCGCTCTGAAGCGAAGCCTCCCGGGAGGCTTCGCCGGAGGCGGCCTCCTCGATCGCTGTCCTGTCGATCGTCTCACAAATCATCAGGACTCGCCGGGCCAGGAACCGCCACTCCGCATTGATTTTCTTTTCTTCCTCGTGCTCGCCGATTTGCATGCAAATTCCCCAAATTTTGCGGCTTTCGGTCTTTGTCAACGCCCAAACATAGATCATTTGACATATTTCTTCATCCTTTTTGTCAGAAAAAATGTCTATTCCCCTAAAAATCTAGGCTGCGACATAGCGACGATACCGGGGATCCCAGAATGCCGCATCGATTCGGGACTCGATCTCGCTGTCCTCGAGAGAGTCCCCGACGCCTTCGTCAGACGCGGCGCGCATCACGGCCGCGGCCACCACCCGCGAGACGTCCCGGAGTCGGCCGATCTCCGGGTAAACCATACCTTTATCGAGTTCCTCCTGGGTGACCTCTTCAGCCAGCGCGACTGCCGTGGCGCTGATCATGCCGTCGCTGACGTATTCGGCGCGGGACAGCAGACTCCCGAGCCCAAGCCCCGGGAATATGAAAACATTATTGCCCTGGCCGATGCGGAAGGTACGTCCGTCGAGATTCACGTCCGCGAATGGACTCCCGGTGGCCACAATCGCGGAACCATTCGTCCATCGGAGCACCTCTCCCGGACGGGCCTCGGCATAATCGGTCGGGTTCGAGAATGGCAACACGATGGGCGCCTCGCAGTGCTCCCTGGCGGACTCGATGACCGCGCGGTTGAATGCTCCGGGACGTCCCGAGGTGCCGATCAGAACCGTGGGCCTGAACGCTTTCACCACGCTCAGCAGGTCGCGGCCGCCCGGTCCGTCGACGCCCCGCTCCTTGGCGAGTTCCAGGGGCCAGGCCAGTTCGTTCTTGTAGCTGTCGGAGAATTCCACGTCGTCCACCAGCAGGCCCCGGCTGTCGAGGGCAGCGATATCGTGGCGATGGCCGCCTTCCTTTTCGATGGCCATACGAATCTGCCGGGCGATACCGAGTCCGGCGGCCCCGGCTCCGTAGATGAGAAACCGGTGGTCTGAGAGTTTGCCGCCGAGCTTGCGGACGGCGGCAATGATGCCTGCGAGCGTCACTGCACCGGTGCCCTGAATATCGTCGTTGAAAGAAAGGACCCTGCGCCTGTAACGATCCAGGATGGTGTGGGCACGGTCCTTGCGGAAGTCTTCCCACTGAACGAGAGCGCGGGGGAGCACCTTGGCCACGGCCTCGACGAACTCCTCGATGAAGTCGTAGTACGCATCCCCGGAGAGCCGCCGGTGACGCCATCCCAGATAAAGCGGATCCTCCAGCAGGGAAGCGTTGTCGGTTCCGACATCCAGGCTGACCGGCAGCGTCAAAGCCGGAGGTATTCCGGCGGCTGCACAGTAGAGGGACAGCTTGCCGATGGAAATGGCCATCCCGCCGGCCCCCTGATCGCCGATCCCGAGGATGGACTGGTTGTCCGTGGCGACGATCAGGCGAATATCACGCTCGCCCGTGGCCGACTCGAGAACCTCGTCCATCCGCCCGCTCTGGTCCGGACTGAGCCATACGCCTCGCCCGCGGCGGAACACATGACTGAACTCGCGGGTGGCCCGCCCCACGGTGGGCGTGTACACGATGGGCATCAGGGCCGGCAGATCATCGATCAGCACCCGGTAGAAAAGCTGCTCGTTTCGGTCGTGTAGCTCCGCCAGCTCCACGTACTTGTCCATGGGATCCTTGAAGTGAACCAGGGATTCCATGAACCGCTTAATCTGCTGTTCCATGGTGTTGACGCCGACAGGCAGCAAACCCTCGAGCCCCAGGTACCCGCGCTCCTCGGTCGTAAACGCGGAACCCTTGTTCAACAGCGGATCCCGGATCAGGTCGTAACCGCGCCGACGGACTCGTTGCGGTTCCTCGGGTCCCGGGCTGTTCCACAGTCTTTCCGTCATTATCGTTCTCCTTTTCTTCTGGGAACGGGTCGGGTCGGAACGCTTAAGCACGTCCGCCTGCGTGGCGTCCGGTGCACCGCGAGGTGAGCCGAGTTAATCGGCCCTCCGGCAGCATCTACTTAGGGCTCAACCCAGTTCCTCCGATTTGATCACCAACATCTTTTCGATCTGCATGTCCGCAATCGTGTGGGGAATGCCCCCCACTCCGAGCCCCGACTCCCGCAGCCCCGCAAAAGGCATGCCGTCCACCCGGAACGCCGTATGGTCATTCACCATGACCGCCGATGCGTCAATCCGCCTGAAAACTCTCAGCGCCGTGTCCAGGTCGCGGGTGAAAACCGCCGCCTGGAACGCGAAAGGAAGTCGGTTGGCACGCTCAATGGCTTCGTCGATTTCGTCATAGGGATAAACGCACACGACGGGACCGAAGATTTCCTCGCTGCTGACGCGCGCGCCCTCCGGCGGCTGGAACAAGACGGTGCAGGCAAAACAGCTTTCGCCGATGCTCGTACCTCCCGAAAGAATCTCGGCGCCCGCGGCCCGCGCCTCATCGACCCAATCTGCAATCCGGACAACCTCGGCGCCGCGAATCAGCGGCCCCACCTCGGTCGCCGGGTCGGCAGGATCGCCGACCTTGAGCAGACTCGCAGCCCCGGCCAGCCGCTCGGCGAAATCCCTGGCGATGGATCTATGGGCGTAAACCCTCTGGACCGATACGCAAACCTGACCGGCATGATAGAAACCGCCCTTCGCCACGGCCGGCACCGCCAGCTCCATGTCCGCATCCTCCGCCAGGATGAGAGGTGCCGCTCCTCCATGTTCCAGAGCGCAACGGGTGCCCGGCGCGAGTTTGGACCGCAGCATCCAGCCAACCCGGGCGCTGCCGATGAAGCTGAAAAAGGCCACGCGAGGATCGGTCACCAGCTGCTCCGCCGTCGCCACGTTGGCGGCGATCAGGACCTGACTCCAGGCAGGCGGCAGCCCGGCCTCGCGCAGGATCTCGACCAGTCGCAGGCACGACAGGGGCGTGTCCTCGGCCGGCTTTACGATGACGGGGCAACCCGCGGCCACCGCTGCCGCGACCTGGTGCACGATAAGGTTCAAGGGATGATTGAAGGCGCTCACCGCCACGACCACGCCCACCGGTTCACGCAGCGTGAAGGCCGCGCGTGCAGCCCCTGCCGCAGTACCTCCCATCGGGACCACGTGACCCTGCTCGGTCCGGATCGTCTCGATGCACAGCCGGATACCGTCGATGGCCCGCGCCACCTCGACCCGGGAATCTGCCAGCGGCTTGCCCCCTTCAAGGGCGGCCTCCAGCGCCAGCGCGTCCCGGCGGCTCTCCATGATCACCGCGGTGCGCTCCAGGATGCCGACTCTTTCGTGGAGCGGCAGCCAGGCGTCGCGGTTCCGGAAAACGGCGTGGGCGCATGCGAGCGCGGCCGCCACGTGACGCCCGTCCCCGACCTCGATTTCCGCCAGCAGTCGGCCGTCGAACGGCGCCGTCACGGGCATGGTTCCGGCGGGCGGTGGCGCATTCTCGACAAGCAGCGGGCGAACTTCTGACACGGTCATGCTCCGAGCCTTTACAGGGGCTGGGTGATCCTCCCGAGCCGCTCCGTCAACAGTGGATTTTCGCGATAGTCGATGGGCACCACCACCAGGCTCGGCCCGGACTCCGCGATCGCGGCCGCCAGCGTCGCCTCCAGGTCACGACTGTTGTGTACAACATGACCCGTCCAGCCAAAAGCGGCGGCCAGGGCCATCCAGTCCGGGTTGCCGAAAGCCAGGTCCGTGTGCCGCTTGAACTCCGTGTCCTGTTTCCAGGCAATCAGCCCGTAGCCGCCGTCCTCCCAGACCATGACGGTGATCTGGCTGTCCAGCCGTCGAGCCGTCTCCATCTCCTGGACGTTCATCAGGAAGCCCCCGTCGCCGGCAATGGCCAGGATGTTACGGTCGGGATAGACGAGACTGGCGGCCACTGCTCCGGGCAGCGCGAATCCCATGGAACAGAATCCGTTCGGAATGAGACAGGTGTTTGGCTCGTGGCAGTGATAGTGGCGGGCAATCCACATCTTGTGGGCACCCACGTCGGACAGGAGGATTTCCGAGGGCCCCATGACCTGCCGGGCATCCCACAGCGCTTTCTGGGGACGGATAAGACCCTCGGTATCGTCGTCCCGATGCGCGGCAATTTCCTCCGACATCATCCGGCGCATGCGTTGCTGGTGGGAGAGATCCAGATCCAGGTCGCCAAAACGATCAAGGCGATCGTTGATCATCCACAGCGCATGGGACAGGTCTCCGATCAGTTCCACTTCCGGGATGTAATGCTCGTCGATTTCCGCCGGCAGGAAATCCGCGTGGATAATTTTCTTGTCGCCCGCCGGGTTCCACAGGTGTGGGTGATACTCCACCATGTCGAATCCAAGGGTGATCACCAGGTCCGCCTCGTCGATGACCACAGCCGGGAGGTCCTTGGATCCCAGCCCTATGGTGTAAAGGCAGTAATCCTTCTCCAGATCGACCACGCCCTTGGCCATGAAGGTGCTGATGACACCGATGCCGGTGCGCTCGCAAAGCTGACGCAGCTGTTTGCTGGCGTGCTTGCGGATACAGCCGTTGCCCGCCAGGATCACGGGGCGTTTCGCCGCCCGAATCAGCTCGAAGGCACGGTCGGCGATTTTGTCGTCCGGCACGTAACGTCGGTAGCGCCGCGGAACCAAGGGCTGGGCATCGGATTCGAGTTTGGCGATATCCTCGGGCAACTCGATATGGATTGCCCCGGGCTTCTCCGTCCGGGAAAGCCGCACGGCCTTCCGGACGATCTCCGGAATCGTGTCCGGGTGAACTATGCTCGTAGCCCACTTGGTTACCGGCTCGAACATGGCGACCACGTCCATGATCTGGTGGGACTCCTTGTGGAGCCGTCGGGTGGAACCCTGACCCGTCAGGACCAGCATCGGCGCCCGGTCCATGTTGGCGTCGGCCACGCCGGTAATCAGGTTGGTGGCCCCGGGGCCCAGCGTACCGAGACAGCCCGCCGGGTTCCCTGTCAGCCGACCGTAGACCTCGGCCATGAAGGCAGCGCCCTGTTCGTGACGCGTCAGGATGAAGCGGATCCTGTCCGACTTCTCCAGGGACATCATGAAGTCGGCGTTCTCCTCTCCGGGAACCCCGAAAATGTACTCGATGCCCTCT
>Ga0209536_100005797_pt1 | contig 19088 bp, 17 predicted proteins | sample DeeMarSeWOR28_12_FD_187461 | JGI IMG/M metagenome (GOLD analysis project Ga0209536, IMG submission 187461) | Marine sediment microbial communities from White Oak River estuary, North Carolina - WOR-2-8_12 (SPAdes) (version 2) | ecosystem: Environmental > Aquatic > Marine > Intertidal zone >... | reverse complement strand
AAGCATTTCTTCACCTGCACACCTATGACAAATGAAACACGATCGCTGGTTAGCACGCGCGCGCCGAAGCGCGTAGTCCAAATTGCTCTCGTTTCGGCTCTATCGCTTTTTGTAACCCCGTTTGCCGCTGCGCAAGTGACTTCGGATGAAGAGTTGCCGGCATCGACGCTACCCGGGAAGGAAACAGGCGCGACGAGCAGTGAAAGCGGAGTGCCGAATGGGAACGAGGTGCGTACACTTGCGGAGATTGTCAATCCAGCGCTGCGTCCCGATAGATTAGCGCGGAATCTCGAGTTTCCCGGCCTCAGGTGGGGGTCTTTCCTGGCATACCCGGAAATCTCTGCGGCCATCATGCACGACGACAACATCTACGCCGAGCGCAGGAATGAGAACTCCGATTACATCACTATTTTCTCGCCATTGATCACGCTCGAGTCGGACTGGGAACAAAACTCTCTGAAACTCGATGCCGGGGCCGACATTGATCGCTACCACGATTTCCCGCAAGAAGACGTGGTGGACTACTGGCTCGGTGCCGACGGCAGACTTGATGCTTCCGAATCAGTCAAGCTGTTTGGTGGTGTACGCTGGGTTCAGGATCACGAGGATCGTGGTGCGCCCGATTCGTTCGGCCCGTTCGTCGCAGCCGAGCCGACCGTGTACGAGCAGGCAGCCGCGGACCTGGGCGCATTGGTGCGTATGGGGTCAGTATCATTGCGGTTGGGAACCACCTACGACCATTTCGACTACCAGGATGTTCCTAGGGTTGACGGTGAGATCATCAACTTGGACGACCGCGACCGGGATATGTATTCGTTCGGGGGGCGCGTAAGTCTGCGTGCTTCGCAGTCGGCCGATTTTTTCGTCCAGTACGCCACCGACACGCGAGACTACAACACCAGTCCAGATAAAAACGGCTTCGAACGGGACTCGGAGGGCTATCGTAGTGCCGCGGGGGTACGACTGAAGAATGCGCGCCGTACGCTCATCGCGGAGTTCTATGGCGGCTGGATGTCCCAGAAGTACGAGGATCCGAGATTCGAAGACCTGGGTGAGCCGTATTTTGGTGCGGACCTGCTCTGGCGTCCGACATCGCGGATTTCCTTCAGTGCATTTATCGACCGGGCGCTCGAGGAATCGACTCTTGAGGACGTGTCCGGATATCTCGACACGACGTATGGAGTGCGGGCGGAACGCAAGCTGACGAGAAACCTGACAGCCAACGGGCGTTTCGCTTATACACGCAGCGAGTTCGAGGGCAGTGAGCGGCTGGATACAATTATCGACGCAGGAGCCGGGTTACGCTATTTCATATCCCCCACCGTTTATCTTGCTGCCGATTACCGTTTGATTGATCGTGACTCCAACGAGATCAGTTCGGTTACTTGCTGTCAGTACGCGCGAGATCAGGTCATGCTCAGTATTGGTGTGACGCCTGGTCGGTCTGAAGCCTACTCACTGTCACCAGATCCTTATGCAGCTGCTCTGCAATTGCCGGAACCGAACGACTTCTCGGGCTTCTACCTCGGAACGGCGCTGGGCTATGGCACGGCTCAGACGGTTACCGTAGGTGGGCGAGGTGAGAGTGGCAGCGATGTCGGTCAGATGGGTGACGATGGCGGCAATATCGGCATCTTTGCCGGTATCGGAACGGCGAAGAGCCGATGGTACGTCGGCGCCGAAGTTGAAGTCGAGGCGAGCGAAACCGAGTGGTATCACCAGAAAGACAAGGCCAATGCTCGTACCGCGTATGTCCAGAAGCATGGGGCCTACGGAGTGGGTTTGCGACTGGGGAGGGTTCTGGAGCGCGGCCAGGTGCTTTACATCAGGGGCATGGCAATGCGAACCGAGTTCCATGCTTACTATGCACAGAATGATTCGACATCGGACGCCTATGACGAAACGGAGGAGGTGAGTGGCACGCGGCTGGGTTTCGGCGTGGATATCCCGAGCGGTGATAACTTGTTCATACGCATTGAGTACGCCTATTCGAATTACAAGTTATACGACGTCTCTTATCTGAGCACCGGCGGTACCAGTAACGAAGCATTCAATGATGAAGAAAACCTGGCGCGGCTGGGCATAGGGTGGACGTTCGGGGCCGGCGGCCAGGTTGCGCCAGAAGTCGCTGCCGATCCGGTTTCCGGTTTCTACGCGGGCGCACAGGTCGGGCCTGCGACGCTGGAATCACGTCTGAGTGGTTACCACATCGATAGCGGATCAACCACTCCCAAGTCATTCATTGGGGATTTCAGCGACCAGGGCTGGGCTCCGGGTGCGTTTTTCGGCTACGGATTCAATCTGGAGCGCTGGTATCTGGGCGTCGAACTCGAGGCCAATACCAGCGATGCCAGGTGGGAACATATCCGCGAACAACCGGGTGGTGGTGGTCGTGATTTCTCGGTCGAGAAAAAATCAGATTACGGCGGGTCGTTGCGGGCGGGTTATTCGTTCCGGAACGCGACCATGCTCTATGTGCGGGCAGGGATGGTTCGCGGGCGCTTCAATACCACCTACAACAAAGGCGTCAGCACTGGCCAGTTCATCGACCGTACCGATACGCTTAGCGGGGTAAAGACAGGTTTTGGCGCGGAGATTCCTGTTGGCGATGCGACGTTTCTGCGGTTCGATTTCACTCATACCATTTACGAAAGTTTCTCCTTTGTCACGGGACACGGGGGGGGCGCAAACGCGGACAGCATGGAATTCGACAACAGCGAGAATTTGTTCCGGCTGGGCCTCGGGTTTCGGTTCTGATCCCGGTTCGCCGTTCCGGGGTGCCAGGACGCAAGTGCGCTGGGGATGGCGAGGCGCTCGAAGGTGTGCGCCTTGCCTGGTTGTTGTTGGACACCCGTGGGTGGAACCACGGTGCTTAGTGAACCCAAATTGATGAATATCAATGACTCTTGTCTTGCGAGGCGGTATTTTTGTTTTTGTGAGTTGGTCTATGGAAACCGGGTTGCCCTGCGACCTCTTGTTGCAGGTTCCCATAGATCCCGTAAACGAGTTTGATTTGACACTGAGATCAGGAGAAATTGCATGAAAGGGAGTGGATTCAAAGTGAAGAAATTGATTGCGGCAAGTGGCGCGGTGTTTGCGATGCTTGCGGCGCCGCTGGCCGTGGATCATTTTGTCGGGGGCGTGTTCAGCAGCGCCATGGCCGATTCCCACCAGGGGAATAAAGGAGCCGGTGGCGGCGGTGGTGCCGGAAAAGGTGCCGGAGGCCAGAAGGGCGCCGGGAAAGGCGGAAAGGGCGGTTCGATAGAAGACCGCGTGTTCCGCGCCGAGCCGGATGAAGATAGCGACCGTCCTGACTGGGCTGGCGTGAAAGGCGGCAAGGCGGGGGGAGGTACCAAGCCGCCCGGCGCCGGCACGAAAAAGGGCGACCTGTTCGGTGACATGGTTGTGTTAGTGCGTGATGAAAATGGCCTGCCAATTCTGAACGCAGATGGCTTGGTACAGGTGATCGCTTTCGTCTACGACGAAGAGGGTAACGTAGTGCCCCTGACCGATGCCGAAGGTAACCTGCAAGTCATTCCCTACAACACCGAGGGTGATCTCCTTACACAAATGGTGGTGGACGGAACAACCTATTCGGTCGTGCCTGCCGAGGTGGAGCTGGGACGTCTGAGTGTCGGGCGATCGCCTGAGAAGGTGCTGGACAAGGCTCTGACCGATTCACTGTCAAAACTCACTGGCGAGTTCGCCGTCGTGACGCTAGATTCGACGGGCCGTCTTGTGGTTGATGGTGTAACCATCGATTCACCGCTCGAGAATCTCGCGCTGTATGAAGTGTATATGAGCACCGGGGAGATTCCGGGCGTTACTCTGCCTGATGGCTTTAGCCCTGCTTCGCTGTTCGCGGCTGCGGCCGATAAAACCGGCTCGATCATTGTCGATACGGTTGTGTATATGAACGCTATTCTCGGTATCGACACGACGAAGACCACGGCGTATTTCACGACGTACGAGTACGATCGTTCGGACACGTGGGGAACCAAGACCGCAGTTGTCCTCGTGTTGCAGGACGATGGCACATATGCAGAGGACACCGTAAACCTGTATGAGGCGGTGTTCGACAACACCGACTGGGACAGCTCGACAACTGGCGGAGCGGATGCCTTTGCCCAGGCAGCCGACGATTACCTCCAGGTGCTGGAGTTCGTGCACGATAACGCAGTCCGATAAACGCAGTCAGTTGAAAACGGGAGGAGTCGTCACGACTGTGGCGGCTCCTTTCTTCAAGAGGAGACCTTTCAGTGAATTCCATGCAGCAAAAGATAGCCTTCACAGCCTTGGTAATCGGAGTGGCGTCACTGGTCTCTGTGGGCTCGTTTGCGCAAACCGATCATGGAACGGATCATGGGACGGATCATGGAACGAGTCATTCCGGCGGCAGCAGTGGCCACTCGGGTGGCAAGAAAGGCCCGAAATACATGGGCGGCAAGAAGGGCGAAAGCCACAGCCATGAGGGTCATAGCGGTGGCTCTTCCTCCCACAAGGGAGGGACGTCGAGAGGCGGCAGCAAGCACACCGAAGACAAGATCTTCCATGGTCATGAGGACGATGAGGGCGGTGTGTCCGGCGGGCATGACGATGAACATTCGTCGTCCGGGATTACCGGGACAGAATAACAGGTCCTGGTTGTCTTCTCCTTGAGTGCATGGCAGGTGTTGGCGGCTCGTCGAGCCGATCAGGTGTGGAGAATTACCTGCTGATTCCTGTCTTTCCTGGCTCTTAGGTCTTGAGCCGGTATCCTGTCCGGAAAATCCATGTGACGACGACAAGACCGAACAGGAAAAACGCCAGCGTCATTGACAGGCTGACGCCAACGCCGACGTCGGAGATGCCGTAGAAGCTCCAGCGGAACCCGCTGATCAGATACACCATCGGGTTGAACAGGCTGATGGTGCGCCACACCGGTGGAAGAATGTCGATCGTGTAGAAGGCGCCACCGAGAAACGTCAACGGTGTGATCACGAGCGACGGAACAAAGCTCAGGTGTTCGAAGCTTCTGGCGAGAATGCCAATGATGAAACCGAACAGGCTGAACGTCGCGGCGGTTAGCAACAGAAACGCAACCATCCAGACCGGGTGCTCGACCTGCAACGGAACGAACAGGGTAGAGGTTGCAAGGATGACGACGCCGAGAATGATTGCCTTGCTGGCAGTGGCGCCGACATAGGCAAAGACGATTTCCAGTGCCGACAGCGGCGCCGACAGGATTTCGTAAATCGTTCCTGAAAAACGCGGCATGTAAATGCTGAATGACGAAGTGGTGAGGCTCTCCGTCAGCACCGCGAGCAGCATCAGTCCCGGGACGATGAATGCCCCGTAGCTCACTCCGCCGACTTCGCTCATGCGCGCACCAATGGCGGCGCCGAACACGACGAAGTACAGCGATGTGGTGATGACCGGTGTGACCAGGCTCTGCCAGATGGTTCGCTTGAACCGGTTCAACTCGTACAGATAGATCGCCAGGACGCCGTGACGATTGAATGCCGGCACGCTGTCGGTTTTCATGAGTTTGCCGCCTTGCGGTTGTCTGCTGTTCCGTCTTTGCCGATCAGGCTGACGAAAATGTCTTCCAGCGAGCTTTGCTCGGTGTGCAAATCCCTGAAGCCGATGCCGAGTTCGTGCAGTTTGCGCAGCAGCGACGGAATGCTCGTGCCCTCGTCTTTGGTCTCGAATGTGTATTCGAGTTCGTTGCCGCCGGCCTTGAGGTTGAGCGGCCAGCCTTGCAGTGCGGGCGGAATTTCCTGTATCGGTTCCTGCAGTTGCAGGGTGAGCTGCTTCCTGCCGAGTTTCTTCATCAGCGTGGCCTTGTCTTCGACAACGATCAGCTTGCCGTGGTTGATCACGCCGATCCGGTCGGCCATTTCCTCGGCTTCCTCGATGTAGTGCGTGGTCAGAATGATGGTGACGCCGCTATCCCTCAGCCGCCGTACCAGCTGCCACATGTCGCGGCGCAGTTCGACGTCGACGCCGGCTGTCGGTTCGTCGAGAAAAAGAATCTGCGGTTCGTGCGAAAGCGCCTTGGCAATCATGACGCGCCGTTTCATTCCGCCCGACAGCGTCATGATCCGGTTGTGCCGCTTGTCCCACAGTGAAAGGTCGCGCAGCACCGTTTCGATGTAGGCCTTGTCAGGCGCGCAGCCGAACAGTCCGCGGCTGAACTGCACGGTCCCGAGCACCGTTTCGAACATGCCGATATGCAGTTCCTGCGGTACCAGCCCGATCTTGCTGCGGGCGGCGCGATACTGCTTGACGATATCGTGACTGGCGGCCAGCACCGTCCCTGAGCTCAGCGTAACGATGCCGCAGACGATGCCGATCAGTGTCGTCTTCCCGGCACCATTCGGGCCCAGCAGCGCGAAAATCTCCCCCTCACGGATCTCCAGATCGATCCCGTCGAGCGCCCTCAGCCCCGAGTCGTAGATCTTGTTGAGTCCGGATATGGAAATAATGGGCTTCATGATCGCCAGTTTACAGAGGTTACGTCCTCAGGCAGGGGATCTCGCGACGAGTTCAATGCGGCAGGATCGAAGCGCATCCGCTCTTGTTGCGGAATGTGGCCGGGTGCGCGCCCGGATTCTGGAAGCGGCGCCCGCTAGCAGACGGTCTGCAGGCGTTGCGCGCACACTTCCAGGACCTCCGTTGCGGGGCGCTTCCACCAGTTGTCGCGCGAAAATATTTCGACTTCCAGACGCCCCGCGTAGCCGGAGGCTTCGATATGGCGCCGGACACCGTGGATGTCGATGACGCCGTCACCCATCATGCCGCGGTCGAGCAGCATGTCATTGGTCGGTACCAGCCAGTCGCACAGATGAAAGCCCAGTAGCCGCTTGCTGTGCCCGGCGCGCAGGATCTGCGTTTTAAGGTCCGGGTCCCACCAGACGTGGTACAGGTCAACTGCGACACCGACCGTGCCCGTCTGTGACGGATCCAGCGCGTCACACAGGTCGAGCGCCTGCCGCAGGGTATTGATGCAGGCGCGATCGGCGGCGTACATCGGGTGTAGCGGTTCGATTGCCAGGGGCACGTTCTGCGCACCGGCGTGTTCGAGCAATCGCGCAATTCCGTCGCGAACCTGGCGCCGCGCGTCCGCGAGGTCCTTCGATCCCTGCGGCAGGCCGCCCACCACCATGACGAAGCACGCGGCACCCAGTTCCGCGGCATCGTCGATGGCGCGCCGATTGTCTTCGATGTTTTCCGCGAACTCCGTGTCCGATGCTGCCGGAATGTAGGTACTGCGGCAGTAGCCGCTGACTGTCAGGCCGGCATCGCGAATCCGGCGGCTGACCAGTCTGGCCGATTCGCCCTCGAGTTCACGTCGCCAAGGCGCGATCGCACCGAATCCGGCGCGGGCCACGGCCTCGATGGTTTGTCCGATCGGCAGTTGATAACCGAGCGTGGCGGTATTGATCGAGCAGCGATCGAGCCGGCCCGCCAGGTCGCTCATTTTTCTGCGATGCCGTACTGCGCCAGCAAGCCCTGCATGCGCGTGATCGCCAGTTGCGGATCGCGCAGGAGCCCGGCCTGGTCAGCAAGGCGGAACAGGTCGGCAAAGTAGGGCAGGGGGCGCATCGATTGCGCGCCGCCGACCATGACGAAGTGATCCTGGTGGCCGTTGAGCCAGGCGAGGAATACGACGCCGGTCTTGTAGTACTGCGTCGGCGCCCGGAATATCAACCGCGACAGCGGCACCGTTGGATTGAGGATTTCAAAGAAGCGCGACTGTTCACCCTGTGCGAGTGCTGCCAGCGCCTGCGACGCGGCCGGCGCGATCGCGTCGAAAATACCCAGCAGCGCGTGTGAATAACCCTTCTCGTCGCCGGCGATCAGTTCCGGATAATTGAAATCATCGCCGGTATACATCTTCACGCCGTCGGGCAGCAGTCGCCGCAGGCGGATCTCCTTGTCCTTGTCGAGCAGCGAAATCTTGATGCCGTCCACCTTGCCGGCACTGTCGCGTATCACCGCAAGGCAGGTCTGCATCGCCTGTTCGAAATCGTGCGTGCCCCAGTAGCCGTCGAGCGCCGGGTCGAACATCTCGCCCAGCCAGTGCAGGATCACGGGCGCATCCGCTTCGCTGAGGATTTTGCGGTAGACGTCGACATAGTCATCCGCCGATTTCGCCACGCGTACCAGAGCGCGGCTGGCCATCAGTATGATCCGGCCGCCGAGTCTCTGGATGGCCTCGATCTGTTCTCTGTAGGCGCGCAGCACATCGGCGCTGGATTTCGCCCCGGCGGCGTCGAGTTGATCGGTGCCGCAGCCGGAAAAAATCAACGCGCCGGGTATGTCGCGGGTGCCCTCCAGCGTGTGGCGGATGAGTTCGAGTGCCTCGCGCCAGCCGAGGCCCATGCCCCGTTGCGCGGTGTCCATCGCTTCCGCAACGCCCAGCCCGAGTTTGAGCAGGTAGCGACGGTAGGCGATCGTTGCATCCCAGTCGATGGCGGCAGCATCGGACGGCTCGCCCCCGGTCAGCGGATCGGCAACGACATGCGCGGCGGAAAACGCGACGCGGTTGAAGCGTGTCGCCGGGGGCAAAACCTCCAGCGGCGTGCCGGTGAGGCGGTACGGTTCGATACGCTTGTCGCTGGTCGGCAGTTTGATGGTGGCAGCAGGCATCGCGGGTGTTCCTAGAATTTTGCCGTCAGCAGACCGCCATCGACCCGCACCGCCTGGCCGGCGGAGTAGGCGAGGCCGCCAGTGGCAAGCGTCGCGACGGTGCGCGCAACATCGGCAGGCTGTCCCCATCGACGGATGGCGGTCAGGCCGTTGGCGATTGCCGCGTCGTAACGCGATTTGGACGGCGCCGTCATTTCCGTTTCGATGAAACCGGGCTGGACTTCGAATACGCCGATGCCATGCTCGGCCAGCCGTATCGAAAAAAGTGTCGACGCCATCGCCAGGCCGGCCTTGGACACGCAGTACTCGCCGCGATTGACCGACGCCGCGACGGCATTGGACGACGATATGGTGACGATGCTTCGGTAGACATCCGGCTTGGGCGCTTGCGCAAGCAGCCGCTTTGCAAATGCCTGCGTCAGGAAGAAACTGCCACGGGTGTTGACCGCGATGCAACGGTCGAAACTCTCGGGCGTGACGTCCAGAAGGTCGCCTCGGCTCAGCACCGTCACGCCGGCGTTATTGACCAGGCAATCGAGTGGGCCGAGGGTGGCTTGCGCGGCGTCGAGCAGCGTGCCATGACTGCCGATCTCGGCAATGTCGGCGGCCAGCGTGACGCAGCTCCCGCCCGTTGAGCGGGCTTGTTTGGCGGTTTGTTCGAGTTCGGCGGAGTGCTCCAGGTCCGCCAGTGCCAGGTCGAAGCCGGCTTCGGCCAGCGCCAGTGCGATGGCCTTGCCGATGCCGCGCCGGGCGCCGGTAACCAGCGCCGCCGGCCGGTGGTTGGTGACCGGCGCGCTCACGCTGTCGCTCCGTTGCGAATGAGTTCCCGCGCGATGATGCTGCGCTGAATCTGGTTCGTGCCTTCATATATCTGCGTGATCTTCGCGTCGCGGTAGAGCCGTTCCACATCGAAGCCCTGTATGTAGCCGCTGCCGCCGAAAACCTGCACCGCGTTGGCGGTGTGTTGCACGGCGATGTCGCTGGCAAAACACTTTGCCATGCTGCAGGCGGCCGTCGCGGCTTCCTTGCTTTCGAGCTTGAGCGCGGCATCGCGCACCAGCAGCCGGGCGGCCTGTATGTCCTTTGCCATGTCGGCGAGCATCCACTGCAGCCCCTGATTGTCGATGATGGGTTTGCCGAATTGCCGGCGTGCCTGAGCGTAATCGAGCGCGGCCTCCAGGCCCGCCTGCGCAATTCCCGTTGCCAGCGCGGCGATTCCGACCCGGCCCTTGTCGAGCACACTCATCATGATGTGAAAGCCGCGGTTCTCCGCACCGAGCAGGGCGTCGGCGGGAAGCTCCACCCCGTCGAACTGGAGGGCGCCTACCTGCGAGGCGCGCTGTCCCATCTTGTGTTCCTTCGGCCCGCGCGACACACCGGGAAGGGACAGGTCGACGATGAATATGCTCATGCCGCGCTTGCCCGCGGTCTTGTCGGTGCGCGCCAGCACAAAACCGGTGTCGGCAACCGGCGCATTGTGTATCCACAGCTTGGAGCCGTTCAGCCGCCAACCCACGGCGGTTTGTTCGGCGGTGGCCCTGATGCCCGATACGTCGGTTCCCGCGTCGGCTTCCGTGATGCAGTAGGCGGCGCGTCTCTCTGCCCGCAGCAACGGCATCAAGTACTGCGCCTGCTGCGCGGCGCTGCCGTGCACCGTCAGCAGGGTGCCGGCCAGTTCCACCAGGCCGCACTGGTCGGCGATCGAGGAATAACCGCGGGAGAGCTCTTCCATGACGATGGCGTAGGCAAGCGTGTCCATGCCGGCGCCGCCGAGTTCTTCCGGGACGGTGATGCCGAACAGCCCGAGTTCGCCCATCTGCCGGTAGATCTCTTCCGGGAAGCGCTCTTCCCGGTCCAGGCTCCCTGCGGCCGGCCGGATGACCTCTTCGGCGAAGCGCCGTGCCGCATCATGGATTTGCTGGTGAACTTCTGAAAGGGCCATGGGATATGAGCCATACCGACATTCGGGTGATCGACACCGGGTCGATCGATACTGGCGCGATCAAAACCGGGGCGATCAAACCTGGCGAGACCGGAACCAAATCGACCGAAACGGAGCGCGCAGAAGAACGATGTCGGGTGCGGCTGTTTGTAACTATCTGGTTACCTAATATAATGGCGTTCGAGAAATGCTGTCAACCGCGGCAGCATGGGTATCCTTTTCCCGATTCGCGCAAGATGGTTCGGGAACAGGACGGTCGGGATGGGAACATGGCGCAGAGGTGCCTGATATGAGGGCGAATATCACATCGGCGGCCGAAGCCGTAGCCCGGATACCGGACGGGGCAACCGTGGCGGTGTCGGGCTCGGGCGGCGGCTTGCTCGAAGCGGACGCGGTACTGGCGGCGTTGCAGACGCGCTTTGTCGAGACAGGGCATCCGAGAGGCCTGACGCTGGTGCATGCGCTGGGAATCGGGGACGGAAAGGAAACCGGCTTGCTGCGCCTTGCGCACGAAGGCCTGCTCAAGCGCGTGATCGGCGGTCACTGGAGCTGGGGGCCGCCGCTGCAGAAGATGGCGCGGGATGAACTCATTGAAGCCTATTCGTTTCCGGCCGGGGTGATCGTCGCGCTATTCCGGGAAATCGGCGCCGGTCGTCCCGGTGTCATCACACATATCGGGCTGGGCACCTTCGCCGACCCGCGTCACGGCGGCGGCAAGTGCAATGCGCGGGCGACCGAGGATCTCGTCGAGACGATCGAACTCGACGGCAAGACCTGGTTACGCTACAAGCCATTCAGCATCGATGTCGGCATCGTGCGCGGTTCCATGGTCGACCCATTCGGCAATATTACCTTGATGCACGAACCGGCTGACCTCGATGCCTACGCCGTCGCGATGGGTGCGCACAACAGTGGGGGGCGGGTGATCGCCCAGGTGCGGGGTCAGCACGACACGCAGTTCGTACCGGCACGCCTTGCGCGCATTCCCGGCATCCTGGTTAACGACGTGGTGATTGCGCCGGACCAGCGGCAGTGCCGCGCCAGCGAGTACGACCCGTCCATCAGCGGCGAGACGCTGCCGTTCGGCGACGCCGGCGAGCCGGAAATGCCGACCGGCATCCGCCGTATCGTGGCGCAGCGCGCGGCTCGCGAAATGACCGAAGGTGCCGCAGTCAATTTCGGTTACGGCATTCCCGGAGGCATTCCGGCCCTGCTCGAGGAGCAGGGCCGGACAGGCAGTTACTGGGGAACGGTGGAGCAGGGCATACACAACGGGCGCCTGATGGACGGGCCGATGTTCGGCGCGGCGCGCTACGCGCAGGCGATTGTCCCCTCGGTAGACCAGTTCGATTTCTACAGCGGCGGCGGCGTTGACGTGGCTTTCCTTGGCATGGGCGAGCTCGACAGCGAGGGAAACGTCAACGTGTCACGGCTCGGCGAACTGATCGTCGGCCCGGGCGGGTTCGTCGATATCACCCAGGGCGCGCGCAAAGTCGTGTTCTGTGGAACGTTCGAAGCCAAAGGCCTGGAAGTCGAGTCGAATGGCGCGGGACTGTCGATTCGATCCCATGGGGAAGTGCCGAAGCTGGTCGAGCGCGTACAGCATATTTCGTTCAGTGGCGCGCGTGCCCGCGAGCAAGGACAACAAGTCATTTACGTGACCGAACGAGCCGTATTCGAATTGCGGCCGGACGGCATCGAACTCACCGAAGCCGCACCCGGGGTCGATGTCCAGGCCGATATTCTGGACAGAATGCGCTTTCGCCCGATTGTTCGCGGCGTGAAACCGATGCCGCTGGATTGAATTCGTATATGTAAACCACCAAGAACACCAAGAACACAAATAAAGCAATGAAAGGTAGCCCTTTCGGTTTTACCAACTTATTGCTTGACTCTATGCTTGCTCACGCCGTCTCCCGGCGTCGCAGCAACGATCACTGTTACTGAACGTCCGCGTGCGGGATTCTCCAGATCCTGGATGTCCTGGTGGCTTTCGTGATCCTGGTGGTTAGTGGGAGCGGTAGTCATTTCCTGACCAGCCGCATGATGGTTTCGACGTTGAAAGCGAGCCGCTGCTTCAGGGCTTTCGGTGCCATCAGGTCGCGCTTGAAGATGATCGATCCGGTGAAGCGGTTGGTGAAGTAGTAATAGCCGATCGCGGCGATGGTGATATTGAGTTGCACCGGGTCGATACCCTTGCGGAACACGCCTTTGCGCACGCCGCGTTGCAGTATCTTCCGGACCATGTCGACCAGTGCGGAGAACATCCCGCCGACGATCCGTGATTGCTTCAGGTGCCTGGCCTTGTGCAGATTTTCGCTGTTTACCAGAGTCAGGAACTCGGGGTGTGCCAGGTAGTACTGCCAGGTGAATTCGGTCAGCGTGCGCAGCGCGTCTTCCGGTTCCAGATGCTCGAGGTCGAGCGCCTGCTCGGCGGTTCGGATCGAACCGTAGGCCGATTCCAGTACGGCGAGAAACAAGTGGTTCTTGTTGCCGAAGTAGTGATAGATCATGCGCTTGTTCGCTTTGGCGCGCTTCGCGATGGCATCCACCCGGGCGCCTCCGAACCCGAGCCGGGCAAACTCGCGGGTCGCCGCATCGAGGATGCGTTGTCTGGTGGCAACCGGATCGCGCGTGCGCAAAGCGGTGCGCTTGGGGCGATTTGCCGTGCGCTGTTTTGTACTTGCCGGTTTGCTTGTCTTCCCGGTCCTTGTTGCCGCCATACCTGGTTTCCTTCGTTTGAAGCCGTAATTGATGTCTCTTGCACTTCCACTGCGACTGGTCGCGTGCGTTGCGGCCATTATTTGCGCAGCGTAGTATCCGGACAGTTACCAGTTTCCATTATGACAATTGCAGAGCGGGTCGTGTCGGGCAGATGGCCGGTTGCCGGCGCCGCTGGCAATGGCGCGTTGTTCGCGACAGGGGGTGTGGGCGTATGGCGGAGCGAATCGGTGTCGGAATGATCGGCCTTGGTCTGGCGGTGAAGCCGCATGCCCTGGCCTTGAAGGAACTCGCGGACAAGGTCGACTTTACCGGCGGATACAGTCCGACGGCCAAGCGTCGCGGCGAGTTCGAAAAAGCATATGGTTTGCCGGCAGTAGAGTCGCTGGACGCCTTGTTGGGAAACGCGAAAACCGGCGCCGTAATCATTCTTACTCCACCACGCTCGCATGCCGAACTGGCAATACAGGCAGCAAAGGCCGGCAAGCACGTGTTGCTTGAGAAACCGCTCGACGTGACTTATGGACAGGCACGCGGCATCGTCGAGGCGCTCGATGCCGCGAATCGCAAGCTGGGCGTGGTTTTCCAGTTCCGGTTCCGGGAGTCGACCATCGCCTTGCGCGAGGTGCTGCGCGCCGGCGAACTGGGAGATCTGCTCAGCGTTTCCTGCGCCGTGCGCTGGTGGCGCCCGGCGGAATACTATGCGCAACCGGGCCGAGGCATGCGCGACAGGGATGGCGGCGGGGTTTTGTTGACGCAAGCCATCCACACCCTGGACGTGTTGCTGGACCTGGTCGGTCCGATCCGGCGTGTCAGCGCGCAATGCCGCACCAGCCCGCTGCGAGGCATCGACACCGAAGACATCGCCTGCGCCGCGGTTGAATACGCCAATGGCGCAATCGGCGTAATCGACTGCACCACCGTCGCGTATCCGGGCTATTCCGAGCGTATCGATATCGCCGGCACCAGGGGCAGTGCGGTGCTGGAAGGCGAACATCTTGTCGTGCACCGGGCAGGGCGGCCGGCGCTGCAGGTCGATGGCGCCAGCGGCAGCGCCGGTGGCGCGGATCCCATGGCGTTTTCGCACGAGGGCCACCGCCGGTTGATCGCCGATTTCCTCGATGCGGTGGAAAAGGGCCGGGAGCCGCTCGCCAGCGGCCGCAGCGCGCTGCCGGTTCACGCGTTGATCGACGGCATGCTGGAGTCATCTATTGCTGGCGAGGCGGTATTGTTGGCGGAGACATGACGATCGCGCCTGTATGGATCGAACCGTGCCCCGCAACGATGGTGCTGCGGAGGCCGGTAACTCGATCAGCCCGCACATTGGTCCTGCCGCACGGCTTGCGATGTGCTTTTTTCAGCGAACCGTGCGAAACGGTACGGAGGTAATACGATGCGTTATCGCTTGCTTGGCCGCAGTGGCTTGCTGGTTTCGGAGATCTGTCTTGGCACCATGACTTACGGTGGCGCGGGAAGGTGGAAACCCATCGGCCAACTCGGGCTGTCGGAGGTCGAGGGGCAGATCAAAACTGCGGTCGATGCCGGCGTGAATTTCATTGACACCGCGAATGTCTATTCGGACGGCGACTCGGAAGCGCTTATCGGCGAGGCGCTGAAGAAAACCGGCATCGCCCGCGACGAACTCGTTATCGCTACCAAAGTGCGCATACGCATGGGGCCCGGGCCCAATCAGGTGGGTTTGTCGCGCGGCCACATCCTCGATGCGGTCGACGCCAGCCTGCGCCGGTTGCAACTCGAACACATAGACCTGTACCAGATTCACGGTCAGGACCTGGCGACGCCGATGGAAGAGACCTTGCGCGTCCTCGAAGACCTGATTCGAAGCGGCAAGGTGCGCTATATCGGCATCAGCAACCACGCCGCATGGCAGGTGATGAAAGCGGTGTCGATTTCACGGGCGCATGGCTGGAACCGCTTCGAGAGCATTCAGGCGTACTACTCGCTTGCCGGCCGTGAACTGGAGCGCGAGATCGTGCCGATGGCGCTCGATCAGAATCTGGGAATCCTGGTCTGGAGCCCGTTGGCCGGCGGCTTGCTGTCCGGCAAGTTCACCGAAGACGCCAAGGGACCGCAAGGTGCCCGCCGCACCGACTTCGATTTTCCGCCGGTCGACCGGGCCCGCGCGTTCCGCTGTGTCGATGCGATGCGGCCGATCGCGAAAAAACACGGCGTCTCCGTTGCCCGGGTGGCGCTCGCGTGGTTGTTGCACCAGCCCGCGGTGGCGAGCGTGATCATCGGCGCCAAGACGCAGGAACAGCTCAAGGACAACATTGCCGCCACGGACGTGCGCCTCGACGAGGCGGAACTGGCGGCTCTTGCAGAAGCCAGCGCATTGCCCGCGGAGTATCCGGGCTGGATGTTCGGCCGACAGAACCAGGACCGTTTTCCCGGCGGCGCAATCAAGTAGGCGTCATGCCACCGGCGTCATTGATCAGGCGCCACCGAGCAGGCGCCACCGAGCAGGCGCCATCAAGCAGTCTCCACCGAGCAGGCGCCTTCGAACCGGCTCCGGAAAACAGTCGCGCTCGAATCGTCCGGGACACCGCAGGGTCAAGGCGTGGCCGACAGGGTTTCCCAGGTGTAATTTTCCGAGCTGCGGTAGCACGCCTGCGCGATCTCGATGCCGCGTGCAGCCATGGCGAAATCCCACGGAAACGGTTCGTCATCACAGACGTGCCGCAGGAAGCGCTCCCAATGCACCATGAAGGCGTTACCCAGCGGCGTTAGATCGGGAACGGGCAGCCACCCGGCGCGGTGATCGGTTGCGGCACGGTCCTCGGCGTTCCAAACCAGCGAAGGCGTCTGGGCGGCGTGCTGGGTCAGGCAGTCGAAAATGCCCGTCACCGCCGATCCGCCGCTGCCGTCGACCTGCATCACCATCAGGTCATCGCGCCGTACCCGGGTGCACCAGGACAGGTCGATCTGCGCCAGCGCCCCGGACTCGAGCTCGCAGATGACGGCGGCGGAATCGTCGGCGGTGGCCTCATAAGGCGTGCCGGCCTCGTCCCAGCGCCGCGGCGCAAACGTGCGTGCCGCGCAAGTTACGCGGCGGATGCGGCCGAACAACGGTTCGATCATGTAATGCCAGTGGCACATCATGTCGAGCACGATCCCGCCGCCGTCTTCCTTCCGGTAATTCCACGACGGGCGCTGACCCGGACGCTGGTCGCCTTCGAAGATCCAGTAGCCGTGCTCGCCGCGGATGCGCATCACCTTGCCGAAGAAACCCGCATCCACCAGCGCCCTGAGCTTGCGCATTCCGGGCAGCCACAGATTGGCCATCATCACGCCGTTCCTGAGATTTCCCCGGGCGGCAAGCTGCGTCAGCTGCAAGGCTTCGGCATGGTTCGATGCAAGCGGCTTGTCGCAAAGCACGTGTTTTCCCGCCTCGAGCGCGCGGCGAACGTTGTCGAAGCGCAGACCGGTGAGCGCGGAATCAAAGAACACGCTGTCGTCGCGGTCGGACAGCGCCGCATCGAGATCGGTGGTCCAGCGGTCAATGTTGAAACGATCTGCAATCTGTCTGAGCCTGGCCGCGTTGCGCCCCACCAGAACGGGATCGAGTTCGAGCACGTCGCCGTTGGCGAGCGTTAACGGCGAACTGCGCAAGGCCGCAACCGCCCGTCCCAGGTGTTGGTTAACGCCGATTCGTCCGGTAACGCCACTGAGTATGAGTCCGAGCCTGCGGGTGGCCATTGCTGTTCCTCCGCCTTGAAAAAAACCGGTTTGTAATGGTCGAAAGGCATCGCGTTCTGCGCAGCCGCCATCCAGTCTTGATACTGGTTGCCGGCCCCGGCGCTTCGTCTTGTTGCCCGATGCGAGCGTTGCACGATAGCCGCTTCCGCGCTAATGTACCATCTGGTTACTTACGGGAAAATGCGGCGGTTCCGGAAAAACGACACCGAAAGCGACTTGTCTTTCCGGGACGACGTCAGGGGAGAGTGGCAGTGTCCAGCCGGTTGTGCGCAGCAGCACGTACGTGGGTGGCTTTGGTATCGCATGCCGCAGGGGTATTGCGAGCCGGGGCGGCGGTGCTGTTGTTTGCAAGCGTCATGTGGGCTCCTGCCGCATCGGCGCTGGACATCACTGCCTCGCACGTCAACCCGCCGGGCGAGCCGACCTACGAAGCCTTCCGGAAGATGTCCGAGGCGCTTGCCGGCAGCGACGCGGGTTTGCGCATGCGAATATTCCCGCGCGGTCAGCTTGGCGATGAACAGGACATCATCGAACAGGTGCGCCTCGGCGCGATCACCATGGCAAGCGTTTCGACGGCGGCGTTGAGCGCATTCGCGCCTTCCGTGGGCGTGCTCGACATTCCGTTCCTGATGCGCGATCACGACCGCCATCCGTGGGTGGTCGCGGATGGCCCGCTTGGCGAACGCATTGCCGGCAATGTCCAGCGTGAAACCGGTCTGGTGGTGATCGGCTGGTGGAGTGCCGGCATGCGCCATGTGTTTACCCGGCAAACCCCGGTACGCGGACCGGAAGATCTGGCGGGCCTCAAGATTCGCGTCATCCAGAGCCAGGTATATACGGATACCTTCAATGGCCTGGGCGCGAAGGCGACACCGATGCCATACGGCGAGGTCTACACCGCGCTGGCGACGGGGACCGTCGATGCGGCGGAGAACGACGTTACCGGTTACCGCAACATGCAGTTCTTCGAACAGGCGCCCGAACTGTCACTCACGGGCCATTTTTTCCTGTTTAAACCGGTAATAGTCAACCGGCGCGCCATTGAAAGGCTCAGCGCGACACAGCGAGAGGCGTTCGACAAGGCATTCGCGGAAGCGACCGCCTATCAAAGACAACTTTCCGCGTCGCTCTTCCTGAGTGATTTGCAATGGCTCAAGGACAATGGGCGCATCAATATCACCACGCCTGACCGGGAGGCGCTGCAGGCGGCGGTGAAGCCGGTACAGGATGTTTATTCGCAGCGCTTCGGGCGCGATTTCGTAAATGCGATTCGCAACGCGCAATGACCAATAACCAAAGACAAAGAGAACGCCATGGCCGCTGTACTGCTGCGCATTGAGCGCGTGGTCGTTGTAATCGAGGAGGCTGCGGTATTCGTCATTCTTGCGGCGCTCCTGGCCACGCTGTCGCTGCAGATCGCGTCGCGTTTTCTGTTCCAGTTCCCGCTCGACTGGACGGAGGAACTGGCGCGCGTCGGCCAGATGTGGCTGGTCTTCATCGGGGCCGCGGTCGGTGCGCGCCGCGCCGAGCATTTTGTCGTTGAGATATTCATGGAACGGGTCAGTTTTCCCGGAAAGCAACAGGTGGCGCGCGGTATCGACATCCTGGTGGTCGGATTCTTTCTGGTACTGGCGCTCGTTTCCGCCTGGATGGCGTGGTTCGGTTCCATCCAGACGATGCCCGCCCTGGCGGCGTCCGTGGCCTGGGGCTATGCAGCCATCCCCGCCGGTTGTGCCCTGATCGCATTTCACTTCGTCTGTTCCTGGGTGAGACCGGCACAGGCATCCATTGCAGCGGTGGAGGCGGGCGAATGATCTGGGCGATGATGTTTTTGTTGCTGTTGTTGATGCTGTTGCGGGCCCCGATTGCGGTCGCACTGGGGCTGCCGGCGCTGATGTGGCTGTTCCTGCAGGACCTGCCGCTGGCTGTGGCGACTCAGCGCATTTACGGAACGCTGAATAATTCGGTATTGCTTGCCGTGCCGATGTTCCTGCTTGCCGGCCGCCTGATGAACTTGCTGGGTGTGACCGAACGCATTTTCGATTTCGCTATGGCAGTGGTCGGGCACATCCGC
>Ga0209536_100005796_pt1 | contig 19090 bp, 14 predicted proteins | sample DeeMarSeWOR28_12_FD_187461 | JGI IMG/M metagenome (GOLD analysis project Ga0209536, IMG submission 187461) | Marine sediment microbial communities from White Oak River estuary, North Carolina - WOR-2-8_12 (SPAdes) (version 2) | ecosystem: Environmental > Aquatic > Marine > Intertidal zone >... | reverse complement strand
GTAGAGATCGTCGATGAGCTCGAGCAGTGGCTCGCGGAACCGCTGCACGACGAGGTGCTCCACCAGCTCGCGGCTACCAGCCCTGGTCTCGCGCCGCACGCTCTGCAATCCGTGGTGGATCCGCGCGAAGTCCTCGTCGTGGGTGATCAGGTTCAACAGCCGGAACAGCCGCTCAACGGAGTGCAACTGCTTGTCGCGCAGCAGGGCGACCAGTGCGGCGTGCACCTCATTGCGCCGTGCCGGCCGCGCCCGAGCGCCTTCGTCCAGAGCGTGGCGCCAGCGCATGTAGTCGAAGGCGACGCTCAGGGTCTGCTGGAACGCGCGGGTCAACACCGCTTCGTCGAGTGGCAGGGTGGGGTGATCCGCCCGCAAACGGCCCAGGGCGCGGAGCACCTTGAACCGGATCATCCCGTCGGTCTCGACCAGGAGACGGCGTAACAGGAGGTTTGCGGCCTTGGGCGTGCCGAAGGCGGCGATGGCGAGCGGGAGGTGGCGCCGCACGGCGTGGGGGAGATCGGAGTTACCCAGCGCTGCGAGTAGCTCGGGAAGCGCCGCCGGGCCTATCGCCACCAACACAACTCGTACCTCGTCTCGCAGCTCTCGCTCGGCCATGAGCTGTACCAGCAGGGGTACGCACGACTCGGTGGCAACACGCCGCATGGCTCGAAGAGCCGCCACACGCACGGCCCGATGGCTCGACCGTGCGAGGCGGATCAGGATCTGGTCGAAGTAGGGTTCCGGATGCTGCCGTATGGCCTGAGCAACGGCCAATTGCATGCTGGGGCCAGCGGACTCGGGGGCCGCGTCGAGCCGGGCAAGACACTCGTGCCTGTCCATCCACCCGTTAGTGACGAGTGCGACCACGCCAGTCGCCGAGACCTCGGGGACATCGGAGACTACCGCCTGTCGCAACATGGATTCGCTCGGCCGCAATACCGAGTGCACGTTGAGAGCTGCAGCGGCCGTTACCGGGTCTGCTTGCTGTATCAGCCTTTCCAGGATGGGGAGGCAATCCTGCCGACTGGCCTCGACGAAGAGATTCAGTGCGTGCACCACCACCTGTGTTGACGGGTGGTACAAGATGAGTGCGGGAACGACTCCGGCTTTCCCCTGTGCTGCAAGCAGATCCAATGCTGCCACCACCTTGCGATCGTCAGAGTCGTTCAGCGTCTCGAGCAACGCTTCCAGAGAGGCCAGATCCAACTCGGGAAGATCGATCTGACTACGGGTTACCTCCTCCCGCAGCGACTCGCGAAACACGTTCACGTAATGCGTCCTGAGGTCTATCGCCAGCCGCAGCCAAGCCAGTGCCACCAATGCCGCGAGGGCGGCGAACACCCACTCCCGGCCGGTCACCACCAGCAGCGCCAGTATAGCGAGGGACGTGACAGCCTGCCCGCCGCGTTGCCCGACCACGTCGATCACCGCCTTGACCCGCCCTCTCACGTCCACCGACAGCGGGACGAACAACAGCTCAGTCCCGGTACGGTATAGCGAGTACCGCAGGCTGCCGTCTACCGTCTTAAGCAGCAGGGCCGCGGCCAGCCCCGCGCTGGCAACGTACCCCACGGCGCAGAGCAGCAACGAGAGCGGTAACAGGCCCTGCACCGCGTTGATGCCGAGTCGACGCACCAGCCACGACACGGCGAACACCTGCACCACTAGGGACACGACGTTCAGCATCAGGTAGACGCTGGAAAAGAACTCACCCATCTCTGCTGCGGGCACGCTGCGGCCCACGGTGCTCTTGAACACGTAGTCCGCCAGGGTGAAGGTCACCGTGGCGAGGAGTATGAGCAGAGCCACTCGCTTGAGGTACGGTTGCTTCCAGATGAGCTGCGCCACCGCAATGGGGTCCTTGAGCGGGGGCGGCGGGGTCGGCGCTGGGTCGTCGGCCCGCCCTTGGTCGCGTCTGCCGGTGAGCAGGTGGGGGGCGAGAGAAGCACCGAGGAATGCGAGCGCAGCAGCCAAAATGAGGTGGCGGGCCGGCGTGACTCCGGTCAGCACGCGCGCCGCGCCAGAGCCGGCTATCGCACCCATCACGCTGCCGGAACCGATGATCGCGAAGAGGCGCTTGGCCTGCGTGACGGTGAACATGCTGCCCAGCACCGTCCAAAACCTGACCACCACCAGCGTGGCCAGTACGCCGGACCAAACGTAGAGCGCGTAGAATACCCAGGCGCCGACCCACGGTACCACGATCCAGAACCCGGAGGTGATGACCGCGCACAGTGCGAGCCAGGCGGTAAGCTCGTGCCGCGTCCCGAATCGACGCAGCAAGCGCTCCTGGCTCCGCACGATGGCAAGCGCACAGAAGGCTATGAGCAGGTAAGCCCACGGCAGCCGGGACGCGGGCCAGCTAGCCAGGAAGAGGGCGTCACGCGCCGTCTCGAGCAGGGCGTGCCCGGTCATGAAGCCGAACAGGGTGAGGAACGCGCCGAAAGCGTGGCGCCTCTCGTCCGGACGGACTGAGGTGATCGCGCTCAGGAAGCGCGCCGTGACGAGCGAAATGCCGTAGCTCTTGGCGTTCGGTGCGGTCATCGTGCTCCTCGACTAGACCCCAATATATCGCCGTGAATGCGAGCGGCACGCAGGGAACTATTCTCGGCGGACTCCGTAGCTACTAGTATTAGCGTGAGCACGATTTCCCTCTGCGATGGATTGCCGATCACACTGATGAGCCACCGTTTCCGAAGTATTCTTATCGCGGCAGCACTGTGCCTGCACGGTGCTCAGTCAGCTGCCCAGCAGCTGCCACCCCCTTTGTCCGAAACACAGTTGGCCGAAGTGAGGGCGGCGCTCGACTCGATGAAGCAGGATCCGCGGGGGCCGTACCTCCGGATCCGCTGGTATTGCGCCGACGGCAGCGTGTTGGCACCGGAGCCATACGCTTGTACGGAGCGGGGCGGTGGCGCCATGCACGCCGAGCTGAAGCCTGGCGCGAAGTCGCTGGCGAGACTCGGTTTTCGTGTGGGTACCATCCTCCAGGCAACTCCGCGGGACTCGCTGTTCGACCAGAAGTGGGACCACCAATGGCTGAGGGAGCTGGTGCTACAACAGTACCTGGTGGAGGTGGACGACGGTTGGGTGCTGCGACAGGCGCGGTTCTACCGCGGTGCCAAGCAGATCGAGGATGAGGAGCAGAGGGGCAGGGAATTGCTGGAGTGGCTGCTGGTGCAGCCGGATTGGGCCGCCCGAAACTACTTCCTGCTACTCCGGCTGTCCGCAGTGGTGCCACATCCCGGTTCGGGGGGCGAACGCAGCTCTGAACGGATCCGCAACTTGGCCAGCGAAATGGCCGACCTGGAGCCCCGGTTCCAGCCACTCAGGGTGAAGATTCACTCGTTCCCGTCACGCGAGGACCTGGATTCTGTCCACACCTGGATTGCGCGGCCGGGTCTCGGCGCGGCGTCGAGAGAGAAGCTCGCGGAGTTGCGCGAGGCGCTCGCGGTGCAATACGACCAGAATCAGGGTGCGGGCGCGCTCGAGTGGTACCAGGGGCAGCTCCGGTCGACCGTGGGCGCGGAGGTCGGTTCGATCGCGGCGAGCTACCGGGCGGGTCGGACTCGCGAAGTGTTCGAAGGTATTGCCGCCCTGACGCCAACGGTGCGGCGGCTCGCGGTGGATGGGTCGAATGGCAGGAGGAACCTGTTGCTGCTTGACCTCCAGCGCAACCTGCTCGAACTGGCTTTCGTGCTGACACAGGATCTGGATGGGCAGCAGCGGGAGAACAGGCCGAGGATTGCCCGTCTTGCGTACGTGGACCAGCTTGCCGCTCTGGTGTACGGCGCCGGGCTGCTGTCGGCCCGCGAGCTCGGCGCGGTGGACGGTGAGACAAATCGGCTCAGAAGCGTGGGTACCCTCACGGCCATCGAGTACAAGCACTCCGTGGGGTATCTCTCCCGTAGCCTCGATTGGGCCACTGGAACCGTGCGTGGCGAGTTCTCGCTAGTGGTCGATCGGTATGCCGCGGTCGAGCCCAAGGCGCTCGGCTTCGTGGATGCCCAGCTCAGGGGATCACTGCTGCTGCCGCTGTCGCAGGAACTCGGTAGGCTCTCGGCGGACGCCGACCGCGTACTCGGCGCGTCGCATGTGTTTCTGGGAGAGGAGCTGAGCCACGGTGTGCGGGGTCTGAACCCCGGCGTGGCCATCGGGCCGCTGGAGGTGGTACCGCCCGATGCCGTGGAAGTCCACTTCGATGAGAACAGGATCTACGTGCTGCCCGCTACGCTACCCGAGCTGCGGCCGGTAGCCGGCGTATTGACGCTGGACGAGGGGAACTTACTCTCGCACGTGCAGTTGCTGGCCCGCAACCTCGGCATACCGAACGCAGCTGTGATCCCTGCGCACCTGCCGCGGTTGAACCAGGCGGCGGGGCGCGAGGTGTTCTTCGCCGTGACGCCGCTGGGGAGGGTCCTGCTCAAGGAGCCCAGCAGACTCAGCGCTTTGGAGCGGTCGCTGGTGGAACAGGGGCGGCAGACGGGTTCGCAACGGATACGGCTGGATACCGGCCGGCTCCGGTTGGAGCGTACCGACCCGATCTTGCTAGGGGATCTCAGAGCCTCGGCGTCGGGTGTGTGGGTCGGGCCGAAGGCCGCGAACCTGGGGCAGCTCGCATTCTACTTTCCCGATAAGGTTGCGCCGGGCGTGGCGTTGCCTTTCGGCATGTTCTACCAACATGCCAACCGCCCGTTTGGCGGCATCAGCCGCACCGTGTTGGAGCAGTTGGACGCCGCGTATCGCGAGGCCGACGGGATGCGCCGTGCGGGTCGGTCGGAGACAGAGATCGACGAATACATGTTCGGCGCGCTGGCGCGCGCGCGGCAGGCGATCCTCGAGCTTCCGTGGCTGCCCGAGACCCTGCGGGCGATCGAGCAGGCCGTGCAGGAGGCATTCGGCGGCGAGTTGGAGCAGGGGGTGTTCGTGCGGAGTGATACCAACGTGGAGGACCTGCCGCAGTTCTCGGGAGCCGGGCTCAACCTCACCGTGGCGCACCAAACCGACCTCGCCGGCGTTTTGGCTTCTATCCGGCGCGTCTGGACCTCGCCATTTAGCGAGCGGGCCTACCTATGGCGCAAGCAGATCCTCGAGGAGCAGGGACGCATCTACCCATCCGTTCTCCTGTTGCGCTCGGTGCCCTCCGCGAAGTCGGGAGTGCTGATCACTTCAGGGCTCGACGAAGGAGGCCCGGACGATCTCACGATCGCGGCAGCCGAGGGTGTGGGCGGTGCGGTGGAGGGCGAGGACGCCGAGACGATCGTTGTGCGTCCAGGCGGTTCCGTCCGACTGCTGTCGCAGGCCAAGGCACCGAGCCGGCGTGCGCTAGCTGCCGGGGGTGGTGTGGTCCTACTGGCGCCGGTGCAGCCCGAATACCTCCTCACCGACTCGGAGATAGCACAGTTGCGTGAAGTCGTGCAGACCTTCAAGACCCGGTTCGCGCCCAGGGACGACACAGTCTGGGACATGGAGTATGGGTTCGCGGACGGCAGGTTGTGGTTGTTCCAGGTGAGGCCGTTCGTGCAGTTCCGGTCGAGCGCGCTGCTGGACCGGTTGCGGGTGCTCGATCGCGAAGTGTTGCGCAACGCCAACCGGGTCGTGTCACTAACGGAGGCGGTATGAGGAGCAAGTCACGGATCTCGGCCCGCACCTGGGTGCTCGGTGTCGGCATGTCGCTGGTGTGCCTACTCGCTGCCGACCCGTACCCGCTGGACGGTTATGAGCAGACCGGCATCCGCCGGTTGCGGGCGTACGCCATGATCCAGGACGGCACAATGCCGGGCACACTGCCGCTCCCGCCTGGGGCGCGACTGGGGTGGAACTCGGTGAAGCTGCGCTTGGCCGGAGTGAACGACACGCTGGACGTAGGGCCCAACACCCCGGTGGACGCTGAGCTGCAACGCGGCCTGGAACGGATCGCCGAAACCCGCGACCCGTCGTACCGGTTTGCTGTTTTGGATATCACGGATCCGACGCGGCCGCGGTACGCGGCGGTGAAACCCACCCTAGGCTACACGCCGGGCAGCGTGGGCAAGCTCCTGGTCATGACTGCCTTGTTTCACCAGTTGCGAGAGCTATATCCCGACCAACTCGGCGCGCGAGCCCGCGTATTGCGCGAAACCATGATAACAGCTGACGAGTGGGCAATGCCCAACAGCCATGCTGTGCCGGTGGTGGCTGCTGATTGGAGCGGTGTCACGCACCGAGCCGTGCGCGTTGGCGATGAGTTCAGCCTATGGGAGTGGGTGGATCACATGGTATCGCCTAGCTCTAACGCTGCCGGCACGATGGTGTGGAAGCAGGTCATCCTACTCGACGAGTTCGGCCGCGGCTACCCGGTGTCACAGCAGGAGGAAGCGACCTTCTTCGCTACCACCTCCAAGCAGGAGCTGGCCGCGCGAGCCTATCGAGTGATCGAGGAACCGTTGCTCGAGTTGGGTCTCGACACAGCACAGCTCAAGCTGCGCAGCTTCTTCACCAGGGGAGCTTCCAGGGTAGTGCCGGGGCAGGCCAGTCTCGTTACACCGCAAGAACTCGTGCGCTGGCTGGTGAAGCTGGAGCAGGGTAAGGTGGTGGATCGCTGGAGTAGCATAGAGATGAAGAAGTTGATGTACTTCACGAGGCGCCGCTATCGCTACGCTGTGTCGTCGGCGCTCGACAGCGCCGCAGTGTACTTCAAATCCGGTTCGCTGTACGGCTGCAGGCCGGAGCCGGGATACGAGTGCGTGCAGTACAAGGGCAACGCGCAGAACCTGATGCACTCGGTGGCTATAGTGGAATCTCCAGCGGAAGGAGAGCGTCAGCGCGTGTATCTCGTCGCCATGATGTCAGACGTATTGAAGCTCAACTCGGCCCAGGTCCACGCTCAAATCGCCACCCAGGTGGAACGCCTGATCCGGCAGCTCAACCCCTAGTGCCGTACCATTGGCACGGTCGATATATTTGTCCATTGGAGCCTGCCGCAATCGGCTCCATGATCCGCCCTCATGCCGGGCGGTTTTTTCGTGGGAGGCGTACTGTGGTGCGCCAGCTAGTGATGGTGCTTGGCCTGTTGTGTGGGACGGCAGCCGCCGGTTGGGCCGGTGCGGCTTCCTACCAGAATCCCGCTCCGTCGGATGTTCCCGACTCGTTAGTCGGCTTCGCGTTCCCGCCCAAAGACTCCGCTCTTCAGTCGGCGCTCGACAGGGTGTTGGCGGAGCCGCCGTTCCGGCGACACGTGTCGGGCGGGCAGTTGTCCGTGGTGTTGGTCGACCTCTCTACGCCCGGCGCAATCACGTTTGCCGGTGTGGACGAGAACCGCATGCGGTACGCGGCGAGCCTGTCCAAGATCGCGATCATGCTGACGGTGTTCGAAGAGATCGAGCGGGGCGAGCTGGAGTACACGCCTGAGCTGCGGAGCAAGCTGGAGGGCATGATTAGGAAGTCGGAGAACCGTACGGCGTCGCAGTTGATCGACCTCGTCGGTTTCGAGACTATCGCCGCAGTGCTCAGGGATCCGCACTACGAACTGTACGACCGAGACAGGAACGGTGGCTTGTGGGTGGGCAAGGGCTACGGTGGGTTGGGTGTGTGGCGCCGCGACCCATTGCATGATATCTCGCACGGCGCAACCGCGCGTCAAGTGGCACGGTTCCTGGTCATGCTGGATGCAGGCCAGCTCGTGAGTCCTTGGGCGTCGACTGAGATGAAGCGGATCATGGGTAATCCGGCAATCGAGCACAAGTTCGTGTTGGGTTTAAGGGGGCAATCGGGTCTGAGGATCTTCCGCAAGTCAGGCACCTACCGGCAGTGGCACGCCGATGCGGCCATAGTGGAGCACGGTGCTCACCGGTACGTGGCAGTCGCGCTCCTGGAATCGACCCTGTGGCGCGGTGTGCTGTCCACCTTGATACGTAGACTGGATGAAGTGGTCGTACGAGGTTTTCCCTCGTCCGATGGTCCGTGACCGCTGTGGCATCCGGTTGTTGCCGTCGCGGATCTCAGTGCGCTCACTAGCCTCGAGAGATCCTGCTGAGTGCAGAGAACTCGCCATCGTTCTCAAGGCAGGCACCCTCGTCCCCGCGGAGTCCCACGGTTCTCGTGGGAAGGCTGCCCACGTCGCGGGCGAAGTCACTATCGTCACGGGGAACGTCGATCGTGGGTAAGGTCACTGTCGTCCAAGTCGGATCGAAGACGCTCAGGCTGTAGGCACAGGTGGTAGCCCGGCATCCGCCTCGCAGAGCATGTAGCGCGAGGAGCACGGCCAACGTACCCCCGGTTTCCAGGTGGGTGACTTCGCGAGTCACCTGATCCAGGGAGGTATCATCCCTGTGAAACCGGTAGACCGCATGTGGGAAACTGGGACCGCAGGTCGAGTCATCCGGCTGGGCCGGCATCTCGGGCACGAGCCGCTTGCGCATTGGGGCCTCCGCACTGTGCCTGAGATCCGGAATACGCAGCGCTGCCTGCTCAGTCAAGCGAGGTTGGTTCCTTTCATCTTCCTTGGAAGCCATTGACACCAATCTCTGTCGCAACGTGCAGGTGTCTGGCTCGGATCTCGTGCCGCCAGGGGGCCTCTGGAATTGGGCAAGGGGAGGCATCGCCGGCGCGCAGCCTTGCTCTGAGCGCGAATCAGGCAGGGCTCTCGGCTTGGTCTACCCTGCATGCGTTAGGTGCGCTATGGCGCAGTTGCGAGGGCTGCAAGCACCCGATACGCGAGCCAGCCCACACCCGCAGCGCAGGGCATGGTCAAGATCCAGGCCCAGACGATCCGCTGCGCCATACGCCACCGGACCGATTTCACGCGGCGCACCACACCAACGCCCGCGATCGCGCCGGCGATGGTGTGCGTAGTCGACACGGGCTGTCCCAGCAGGGTCGCGAAGAACACGGAAGAGGCACCGGCGGTTTCGGCACAGAATCCGTCGCGGGGTCTGAGCCGGGTTATTCTGGTGCCCATGGTCTCCACGACCCGCCAACCGCCCATCAGTGTGCCCAAGGCGATGGCGCCGTGAGCCGAGAAGATGACCCAGACCGGCACCTCGAACGTGGTCATATAGCCACCCGCCACCAATGCGCCAGTGATGATACCCATTGTCTTCTGCGCGTCGTTGGTGCCGTGCGCGTAACTGAACGCCGCAGCAGAGAGGAGCTGGAGCTTCCTGAAGTAGCTGTCCATGCTTCTCGGTGTGACCCGGCGGAACAGCCAGTAGACAGCTGTCATGAGCGTACCGGATAAGATGAGCCCGAGCACCGGCGAGACCACGATGAACAGCACCGGTTTGATCCAACCGGCTAGGAGCACTGCGTCGAACGACCGATGGAGGCCGTAGAGCGCGGCGACATTGGACATGGCCGATCCCGCGTACCCCCCCACGAGCGCGTGCGAGGCGCTTACCGGTAGGCCGAGCAGCGACATGGCGAGAACCCAAGAGATTGCACCGGCGAGGCCACCGAGGATCACCAGCGGGGTGACGTAGGTGAGGTCAACCATCCCTGAACCGATGGTCTTTGCTACTCCGGTGCCGAACGTGAACGCCGACACGAAGTTGAAGAACGCAGCCCAGGCAACGGCCTGGAGTGGTGTGAGCACTCTGGTTGCGACAACGGTCGCTATCGAGTTGGCCGCGTCGTTGAAACCGTTGAAGTAGTCGAAGAGAAGTGCGACCGCAACGATCACCACTACTAGATCGAGACCGACCACGGTAGGACGCCTGCTACGCGTTCTTCACAACGATGTTTTCCACCACGTCAGCCACATCCTCGCACCGATCGGCGATCGCCTCCATCCACTCCATCAGTTCCTTCTGCTTGAACAACGATATCGGATCAGTCTCGGCGGCGAACAGGGCAAGCTCCGCAGCGCGGAGGTCCCGGTCGGCCTGCTCCTCTAGCCGCTTGACATGGTCGGTGTGCTGATCCACGGGCCGGCCGCGCTCGAGGGCTTCCACGGCAGCCGCAAGCCGGCCACAGGCTTCCCTCACTATGTTGGCGGTGCTCGCCACCGCATCAGGTATCACTGCAAGGCGGTAGGCCGCCAAGCGGAAGGCGCACTCCTCGATGTCGTCCAGTAAGTCGTCCTGCCGCTCAGCCAGCCGGTGAATGTCCTCGGGGTCGAGCGGCGTGATGAAGGTCTTCCGGAGGAGGCGGAACACCTCTTGAATCACCGCGTCGCCGTCGTGCTCCAGATCCCGGATTCTCTCTACCGTGGCTTGCACGCGCTCCGGGTCCTGCTTGATGGCATCGCATAGTAGTGAGGCTGCCTCCACGTTCAGCTCGGCCTGGCGCTGGAAGAAGCGGTAGAACTTCTCTTCTCTGGGGATCAATCTCATGGGTGTAATGAGTTCGGGTGCCTACGCCAGAAAGCCGGCCTGCCGGGATGAGGTTAAAGTAGCTATCCAGCCTGTCGGCGGAAAAGTCATCCGTCCCCGCGAACTAGGGGGACCATATCCGGCATCAAGACCCCGCCGGACATGACGACCTTGACGGCCTCTTCGATACTCCAGTCGAGTTCGACCACGCTCGCTGGCTTGATCACCATGACGAAGCCGGTAGTAGGGTTTGGTGCAGTGGCCACGAAAACGGTGTACAGCTTCTCCCCGGTGCGTTGGTCTCGGGTGATCCGGGTCACGAACCCGACCGAGTGGGTCTCCTGATTGGGGAACGGCACGAGAACGACCTTGCGGAACGGACGTGCACCGCTCCCCACAAACGTCTCCAACACCTTCTTGGATGCCTGATGGATTGTCCTCACGAAAGGCATACGATCCAGCATGCTCTCGGTGAACCCGAAGATTCGCTTGGCCACGACGTTCGTCGTGACCGCACCGAGCAGGTAGAGCAGCACCACCGTCAACATGACCGACAGGACGCTGACACTCACCTGCACGGGCAGCGGGAGAGCGGCGACCCCCCCGTCGGCCAGCTGCTCCGGGCCCAAGCCCCACTTGTCCAACAACGGGTGGCCGAGCGGACTCAAGAGTATGGCTAGTACGAACCAGATGGATGCGTCGCGCATTAGGCGGAAGACGAGCGTGACGACGAGAACGGTGATCCAGATCGGGAGAACGAGCACCAGCCCAGCCACTATGCGCGAGCGTACCCGTACTATCCACCCTGCTCGAGTGCTTCGGTCAGTGGGAGTAATCGATTCACCAGTTGCTTCAGACATAACACTCACCTGACATCTGGGAGTTGTCCAATTCGGCCGGCATCGCTACTGGTCACCGACGGTGTCTGCGCGAGCGGAGATACCAGCTTGGCCGTGTCCCGCTCGGCACCGATCAGCGACGCAACGATCCCCACACTGAGAATCCCGCCGATTATCGCCAAGGAGACAAGGGTCGGGATCGGATAATGGTGTGACAGAATCATCTTCACACCCACGTAGCTGAGCACAAACACGAGGCTCATCTTGAGATAGCGGAACTTGTCCATGAAACCGGCCAGCACGAAGTAGAGAGATCGCAGGCCAAGGATGGCGAAGATATTGGATGTGAAGACCAAGAACGGGTCACGGGTCACCGCAAACACTGCGGGGATCGAGTCGAGCGCGAACAGCACGTCACTACTCTCCACCAATAACAACGCCAGCAGAAGCGGTGTGGCCGCGCGACGGCCGTTGTGCACTACGAAGAATCGCCCGGCACGAACATCACCGCTCACCGGATAGAGGCGACGGACGAGTCGCACGAGGGGATTGCGGTCGGGCTCGATGTTGTCGTGCCGGACCATGAGCATCTTCGCAGCCGAGATCAACAATAGGGCACCAAATACGTAAACCACCCACTCGAAGCGAGCGATGAGCGCCGCCCCGAGCGCGATCATGACACCGCGCAGGACCACAGCGCCGAGGATGCCCCAGAACAGAATGCGATGCTGCTGGGCCAGCGGGATCGAGAAGTAGGCGAAGATCATCGCGATCACGAAGATGTTGTCGACCGACAGGGACTTCTCGAGCACGTACCCGGCGAGGAACTGAGCTGCGGCTGCGTGACCGGACAACTGCTGAGTGGAGACGCTCCCCAGTACACCCCAATTCTCCTGGTACAGGAAGAAGACCAACACGTTGAACACCAGTGCCAGGAGAATCCAGAAGACGGTCCAGGCGAGTGCTTCCCGAAGCCGGACAACATGTGCCTTGCGATGGAACACACCCAGGTCCAGCAGCACCATCGTCAGTACGAAGGCTAGGAACCCGATCCAGACGACGAGACTCATCGATCGTCGTCCATCGGCGTGGGCACCGAGCGCACCGCGACGTTCCGGGCTTCAGGGGCTGGGGATGGCATCGAGGAAGCCGCCGAGACGGCAGCATGCGGTGCCTGCCCATCGGGCACCATCCCGGAGTGCCGTTCCGTGTGAGCCACGAAAACCGCGGCTGTGAGGTCGCCGGCTACGTTCAGCGTGGTGCGGCACATGTCCAGCAACCGGTCCACGCCCAGGATGATGGCGATGCCTTCGGCCGGCACACCGACTGTGGCCAGGACGATCATGATGAGCGGCAGTGATCCGCCGGGCACCCCGGCGGCACCGACCGCGCCCAGCACCGACAGCAGCAGCACTACCAGCTGCTGGCCGATACCGAGATCGACCCCGAAAACCTGCGCCAGGAACAGCACCGTCACGCCTTCGTACAGGGCCGTGCCGTTCATGTTCATGGTGGCACCCAAGGGGAGCACGAAGCCAGCTATGTTTGCGGGCACCCCGAGCTGCCGTTCAGCGACGGACAGCGCGGTGGGAAGAGTTGCGTTGCTGGAACTGGTGGAAAACGCAGTGATCAGGGCCGCTCGAGCGCTCTTCCAAAAGGACAACGGATTCATGTGTCCGAACACGCGCACCAACAGCGAGAGCGTGACCGACGCATGGAAAGTGAGACCAAGCAGGACAACGAGCACGTACCAACCAAGTTGTCCCAGGATATGCCAGCCGAACTTCGAGGTGACGACGAAGATCAGGCCGAACACCCCGTACGGCGCCAGACGCATTGCAAACTCGATGATCTTCATCACGACATCGCCGAGTGTCCCTAACAGGTCGAGCATCGTCTGTGTGCGCTTCGAGGGAACCTGCGTCAGGGCCACACCGAAGATGAGCGAGAAGACGATCACGGCCAGCATGTCACCGGACGCGGCAGCCTGAATGGGATTCCTGGGAATCATGTTCACGAACGTCCCGATCCCGAATGCCGTACCCGACGACTGCACGCCTCCCACCTCTGTCTGATACGTGGCCAGCAGTTCCTCCCGGGTGGCCACATCGATCCCTCCTCCCGGAGCGACTAGATTCACGAGCGTCAGCCCCACGGCGGTGGACAGCGCCGTCGACACGAGGAAGTAGCTGATCGTCTTGACTCCAACGCGTCCGAGCTGCCGCAGGTTGCCGAATCCCGCTACGCCAAGCGTGAGCGAAGCAAACACGAGGGGCACCACCGTGAGAAACAGTAGCCGCAGGAATACCTGGCCCACCGGATTGGCCACGTTCGAGCTGACCCATGTGACCCACGGCTCGTCGCGCGCAAAGGCATTTGCTGCGGACCCAGCGATAGCTCCTGCTACGAGCCCGATCACGATCTTGGTGGTGAGTTTCACGTGAGCGTCCCCTTAGGGCCGTTCCCCATCATCCCGGTCTGTCTGCCACTTGAAGTCCTCTTTCCGCAGTCCATGCCGCTGCATCATTTGGTATAGCGACCGCTGATTGACACCGGCTCGCTTTGCCGCTTCCCCGACCCTACCAGTCGTGGCGCGTAGCAGGTCGCTGAGGTACATGCGCTCGAAAGCGGCCACTACTTCCTGGCGGGCTTGGAGCAGCGGGGTGTGCTGCAGGCGTCTGAACGACACGGCAAGCGATGCCAGCTCATCCGACGGCCGGCCGGCCGACTCGGCATGGGCCGCGACGGCTTGCGGTAGGTCGTCGAGATCGATAGCTGACCCGGCACTCAGCAGCACGGCGCGCTCGATGACGTTGATCAGCTCGCGAACGTTGCCCGGCCACGAGTAGCCCATCAAAGCTTCCATCGCCTGCTGAGTGACCTCGGACACCTGGCGACCCAGGTGCACTGCGAAGTGGCTGACGTAGCTGCGTGCCAGATCGGGGATGTCCTCGCGCCGGTCTCGCAGCGGTGGAATCGTGAGCGTGACGACTGCCAAGCGATAGTAAAGATCCGAACGGAAGCGCTTTGCCTTCACCTCAACCTCGAGTTGCCGATTGGTGGCCGCCATCACGCGAACGTTCACCGATGTAGCCCGCTCACTCCCGACCCGCTGCACAGAGTGGTCCTCCAACACACGTAGCAGCTTGACCTGAAGGTGAAGTGGCAGATCACCAATCTCATCGAGGAAGATCGTGCCACCGTCGGCCAGCTCGAAGTACCCACGCCGAGAACGGGTAGCCCCGGTGAAGGCCCCCTGCTCATGTCCAAACAGCTCGCTCTCCAGCAGACCCTCCGGCAGAGCACCGCAATTAACGGTCACCAGCGGTCCCGCCGACCGGGGGCTCTCGGCGTGAATGGCGCGGGCCAACCGTTCTTTCCCCACGCCGGTCTCCCCGAGAATGAGGAGCGAGCTATCCGTGCTCACGACCCGTCGGGCCACCGCGACAAACGCCTGCATGGCCGGGCTGGCCGACACGAAGTCGGCGAGACTGTACCGCTGGCCCAGCGCCAGTACCCTGCGCCCACGCAGTGCGTCGTCCTGCCGCCGGCCGACCAGTGTGCGCACGGCATCCACCAGTGCTCCATCCGGCAACGGATAGTAGAGCACCGCCATGCAACCGGCCGCCAGCAGCTTGGCGCGATCAGCCGGATCCTCCGTTTGGCTCATGACGACAACTTCCGGATGCTCAGGCAGCTCCCGCACAGCCGCCACAAATGGCACCGCTGGATCGGGCAGCAACGACCGGGCAACCAGGAGCAGATCCACGTCGGCTTGCTTGAGGTGCTGCCACAGGGTGCCCCCGCTAACTGCAGACACCACATCCAGGTTCGCGGCCCTCAGCAGCCGCTTGAGCCTGCGGCGCTTTTCCGCCACATCGACAGCCAACAATGCGCGCATCACCACCGTTCAGCTCCCGATTGGATGTTCGGAATATTAGTACCGATAAGTTCGGACTACAAGACCCGTTTTGCTCAGATTTGCACTTGTTCCGTTGAATCCAGTGTGTCTGAGTAATGCGTTGTTTTACAAGGTGTTAGGTCATCTTAGGGTGACTGTTCGGGTGTGGCACCATCATTGCTCTATGGACTGCATGAGCATGCCGGTCTAGCTCGAAATCGGAACTACAATTCCTTCCCATGACCGGTGTGGAGGGAAGTGGCAAAGCAGCAGAAGAGGCACTGTATGAATCGACCCCAGAAGCCCAACCCGCAGCCCAAGGAGAAGGCACAACAACCGAAGGCGTGGCCAAAGAAGCCAGCCAACCCACCCGTGACCGAGAAGCCGGCTCAGCCCACTGGACCGGCCAAGTTCACTACCCCCCCCCAAACGTTGATCCCAGCGGCAGAGTGCGGGGTGGCCGGATCTCCTCCAAGGGAGTACGGTCGCCCCTGCCAGCCGAAGGCGGAAACCATGACTCCCGCAGGAACGGAGTAATGCTCAAATCATCAATTGTCAGCCTAGCGGCGTGCCTGGCTGGACTCAGCGCGGTCGCCTGCATGCCCGACCAACGCGCCGTAGAACGGGAACTGACCGCCGCTCAAGACGCCCTCTTGTCGGTCGACCTCGAATCACGGGAGTACGTCACCGTCGAGGTGCGCGCAATCCAGGAGTCGATTGATAGTGCCACGGCAAGGATTGAGCGCGGGCAACATAGGGAAGCGTTGGCGGCCGCGCGCGAAGCCCGGACTCGGGCCAGCGATTTGCCCAATACCGTAGTGGAAAGAAAGGCCGAGCTCGACACGGTCTGGACAGCGCTGCGCGACAGCCTGCCGCTAATGCTGCAGCAGATCGAAGCGCAAGTGAACCGACTCTCCGCTACACGGCAGCTGCCAGCAGGTGTGAGCACGGCTCAAGTGGCCGATGCCAAGGCAACCCTGCAGGCACTCACTGGGGAGTGGGCGGAAGCAGTTCGCGAATCCGAGGGTGGGAAGCTGCCCAAGGCGGTGAACAAGGCCCAGTCAGTCAGGGCTCGCGCGATCGAGCTGATGCAGTCGCTCGGCCTCAACGCGACGTGACCGGCGGCTGCGACCAAGCAAGCAGACCTTGGGAGGCCCCTTGAAGCGCGGTTGGACGGTGGTGGAGGTATTGAAGACAAATCGTTCCAACTCACAGGCGCTGGCCGTGACAAGCGCCCGCACCCAGCCCTCATCTCGAGGCCGACCGCCGACCACATGCCGATCCACTGTTGCACGTGACGGACGAGTGGCGATTGACGAGTTGCGGGGTGACGTTCACGATTGATCGACCAGTCGAGGTCGTTCCTCCGACTGTCAACCATGTACCTGGTGAGTACGCTGCTTACCGATCACTGATCACCCAGCGACCGTGAGGCGATCAGTCTTCCGCCTGTCTTGAGAGTGTTGATCAGCGCTTCGGGAATACCGTATCCAACCGCGTTGGAGTCCGTCACGTGTCGTTGGTTGATCTCCAGCTCGACACCGAGGTAGAGACGGCGGGGGAAGCGGCACCTCAAGTGTGAGGTCAGGCCGTCATCCGATCCGCGATAGGGATAATTGCGGCGCACGCAGAGATGCGGGGCGGCCGCTTTCAGGGCGACTTGCCAGCCAATACAGAAGTCGCGTTCCGATGGCCGGCGTGGGTCATACAGCAGCCCGACGTCGGCGTTTCTCGTCAGTCCGCCGAGTCTCGGAGTAAAGGAGTGGACTGCGATGTGGAGCACCGGAACATCGCGGGTTGTGAGCTTGCCAATATGCTGCTCAATGCGGTCCCGGTGCGGCGAGTAGTAGCGCGCAACGATGTTGTCGCGTTCGCTGTGACTGAGCCGGCGCGTCTGGTCGGAGCAGACCCGCGGATTGTGCAGCGACCGGTTGAGGTCGATGAGGAGGCGCGAGTTGGCTGCCGCGTACAATGGCGCCCTGAGCGCTCGCGCGAGCCAGCGCGCCAACCACAGCGCACCGCGATCATATCCGCGGTGACTATGCAGTAGCCTATCGCGGCCGACAAACAGCGGCAGGTATCGCGCCGGAATCCGGTTGCCACCGTGCTCGCAAGTGAGAACGAGTCGTCTACGCACCAGCGTGGAACATCTCTCCTTGGGCGAGACAATCACACAGCTCAGCGTACACGGTCTGGATGTGGTCGGTACTGGTGTCGTCGCCGAGGCGGCGGAGAATTCGCCGGGCCAGGCAGCCCTCGTTGAGGATTGTCTCCAGCGCCGAGGTCCACTCAGAGAGATCGTCGGGCCCGGAACCGTGTCGCTCGATCAAGTCGCGCCACACATCTGCCGCCCGGCGTGGCTCGCCGGTATCAACTCCCAGTACCGCGAGATAGTCGCGATCTTCGATCACTGCCTGGTCGGCATGCCTGATCGTCTCGAGTAGGACTGCTGCCAGCGCCTCCGTACCGAGCTGCAGCTGTGCTGCGAGGCTCGGAGTTTCACTCAGCGTGAGCTGCTTAACAACAGCCACGATTGCGGCCGTAACAGCCAAGTCGGCCAACGGACACTCCTGCGCGTCGATCACCCGTATCTCGATGGTGTTGCGGTCGAATCGGGCAATGGCGCCGCGAGCGTTGGCCCACTCGAAGCGCAACACTCCGCCCGGATCGAACGGCGCGAGGTCGGCGTAGATCGGATCGAGTATGCGCGTCTGGTAAGCCGTTTGACTCGTCACCGGTTCGGGCACGACCAGGCCGGTGACCGAGGGAATACGGACGGCGTTCAGGCGATAGGTCTCCATCCGCGTGTCGAGCCATGATTTCACTTGTCCGTCGGCCAACGGTGAGCTGGCGGCGAGGGCGGGAACAAGCGGCAGCACCAACCGAATTGCGGAGTGAAGCCTCGCAAACTCCTCATCATCCGTGAACGGGAGGTTCAGGTGCGCGCTCTGCAGGTTGGCCCAGCCGTGGCCTGAACAGTCGAATATCCTATTGAACCCAGCGTACACGTCGTTGAACCCATGCGGCCAGAGCACGGTTTCCTTGTACGGATCCATGGTGGGGTGCATCGCCGTAGGCATCAATCTCGCGCCTAAAGGGGCGAGCGTTCTGCCGACCTCGCGGACATGTTCTTGGAAGACGCTCGCCAGCCCACTCAGCCTCTGCGCCGGCCCGTTCGTCTTGAGTTCGATCACATGGAGCACCAACTCGTTCGACCACGCAAGCGGACCGTGCTCGACCTCGGTTTCGTACGTACCATCTACCTTTAGCAGCTGATCGGCGATCGGCCTCACGGCCTGCGTCGTTGAGTCGACGATCATGTACTCGAGTTCGACGCCGTAACCCTGGAACAGGCCGAGCGGGGGGTGTGGCATCAGCGCCGGGTCTTGGCGCCCCGGGCGTCCAGCCGCTCGCGGAACACGCGCATGATGGCCAGGTACAGCTCTTCACCGAGGACCTCGTCCTCGCAATCGGATTCGAGGCTCGGATTGTCGTTCACCTCCATGACAATGGGCCTGCGGCCGACCTCCTTGATGTCCACCCCGTACAGTCCGTCGCCCATCAGGGATGCGGCCCGCACGGCAAGCCTGACCACGGCCCGCGGCACGGCCTCCACCGGCATCGTCTCCCAGCCGCCGTAGCGTTCACGTCCCCCGGCACGTGAGACAATCTGCCAGTGACCGCGAGCCATGAAATACTTGGCCGCGTACAGCGGCTTGCCGGCCAACACGCCGACTCGCCAGTCGAACTCGGAGGGGGTGAACTCCTGCGCCACCACGAGATCGGACTTCTTGAGGAATTGAGCGAGTCTCTCCTGCAGCTCTTGGTGCGTATCCGCTCGCACAACACCTGCCGAAAACGAGCTGTCCGGTCGCTTGAGCACGCAGGGATAACCTATCGCTTGCTCTACCTCGTCTGCGTTGCCCTCGTGTACGATAATTGTCCTGGGGCTGGAGATCCCGTAACGGGCAAACGCCTCGGCCTGGTACACCTTGTTGGTGCAGCGAATGATCGACTCGGGGTCGTCGATCACCACCAGGCCGGCCGACTCTGCGCGGCGCGCG
>Ga0209536_100005795_pt1 | contig 19091 bp, 11 predicted proteins | sample DeeMarSeWOR28_12_FD_187461 | JGI IMG/M metagenome (GOLD analysis project Ga0209536, IMG submission 187461) | Marine sediment microbial communities from White Oak River estuary, North Carolina - WOR-2-8_12 (SPAdes) (version 2) | ecosystem: Environmental > Aquatic > Marine > Intertidal zone >... | reverse complement strand
AAGAAATCTAGGGATGTCTGCCGGGTTGTGTTGAAAGTCGGCGTCGATTTCCATCAGTACTTCGGCACCCAGGCAATCAATGGCGTGGTGGAATCCTTTATAGAGACCAACACCTATGCCTCGCTCTTGTACGTCAAGTAGGTGAATTCTCGAATCGGTCTCAGCCAGCCGGCCCACTATCTCTAAGGTTCCATCCTGCGAGTGTCCGTCGGCCACCAAGATATGCAGTTCAAATTCGGGCACATGTTTCTGTTCGGCCAGAACCGCAGCGATGAGATCAGCAATGCTCTCTTTCTCATCGTAGGTCGGGGTGACGACTACAGCCCGGACGCGGCGTCCGCGCGGAATCCCTGCTACACGCTCTTCGACGTTTATCTTATTCGACTCCACAAATAACGCTCCTGGTAGTCTGTTGGGAACCCGATCTGATCGGGTGTATGCCGCAATTATAGCTCACTTGGCTGGCACAGACAATCGGCGAGACAGGTGCAGCCTAACATTCCGCCTGTAGTTGCGTTTATGGAGGCCCATGCTACAATTATTTGTCCCTTCCTGCGAGTTGCTGGAGCAGTATGCAATGCAGGGTCACATTGGGGCTGGTTATTGTCCTGGAGTAATGCAATGCAGGGCAGCACGGACTGTCTAGAAAGCGGATCGAATAATGACCAAGGTTGAAGCACCCACAGAGATCATCACCCGTACCACGTGCAGGCTTTGCGGCTCGGGCGACTTGCGCGAAGTGTTCTCACTCGGGGAGCAGTACATCAATGATTTTGTGCCGTATGAAAGAGTGGGCACCGGGTTGAAGGCACCGCTTGATCTGGTGCTATGCGATCATTGTTCCCTACTACAGTTACGGCACACGGCTCCACAAGAAATCTTGTACGCACGCTATTACTGGTATCGCTCCGGGGTAACCGCCACCATGCGCCGCGCCTTGCGGGATATCACCGAGCAGGTAGAAGCGATGGTACCTCTTGGCAGCGGAGATGTCGTGTTGGACATCGGAGCCAACGACGGCACAATGCTGGCCAGTTATGCCGTCAAGGGGATTCGCCGGGTAGGCTGCGAACCGGCCAACAACCTGGTTGATATGCTAAGAGAAAACGCCGATTACGTGATGCATGATTTCTGGGATTATGAGCGCTACAAGGAACTGGCCGCCCAATGGGGCCTGGGGAAAGCGAAGGTCGTCACAGCTATCGGCATGTTCTACGACCTGGAAGATCCCAACCAATTTATCCGAGATGCCCGTAAGGCTCTGGCAGAAGATGGGATATTTGTCGCCCAACTAATGTGTCTGGCGCCAATGCTTGAAAAGAACGATGTCGGCAATATCTGCCACGAGCACCTGGAATACTATACCCTTGAGTCGCTGGAGTATCTCTTCGAAACGAACGGGCTTGAGATGTTCAAGATCGAAGAAAACGACGTAAACGGTGGCAGCTACAGGATTTATGCCCGGCATCATAAAGGTACAGGGATTTCCTTTGACGAGAAGTTTACGTTTGATGATTTCATGGCCTTTGCCAACCGTATCCAGGAGAACCGAGATCGCTGCGTGGACTTCATCAAGCAGGAAGTCGCCAGGGGAAAAACTGTCTACGTCTACGGCGCGTCCACCAAGGGGAACGTCATTCTTCAATACTACGGTTTGGATCATACCCTGATCACTGCTGCCTCGGAGAAGAGCCCTGAGAAGTGGGGCAAGTATACCATTGGTACGTGGATTCCCATCGTGTCCGAGGAAGAGGCGCGGCGAGCCAAGCCGGATTATTTCTTGGTGCTACCCTGGGCGTTCTTCAATGAGTTCTACAAACGTGAAAGAGAATGGCGCGAGGCTGGCGGGCAGTTTATCGTGCCGCTACCTGAGTTCAGGGTGGTGCCATGATCCCTACCGAACAGTACAACCAGATCATAGAGGTCTTACCGATCCTGTGCGTTGACGTGGTCATCACGAACACGCGTGGTGAGTATCTCTTGATCAAGAGAGCCAACGAGCCAAGGAAGGGACAGTGGTGGGTTATCGGTGGCCGGCTACTCAAAGGCGAAACTTTGGAGCAGGCGGTCCTCAGAAAAGTTTGGGAGGAGACCTCGCTAAAGGTTGAGACCGTGCATCCGCTTGGGTATTATGAGGCCGTGTCTCAGGAAAACCCATTTGGGTTGGCCCCGCGATTGCACGCAGTTAGCGTGGTCTTTTCGGCGGTCGTCGGCGATCACCAGCAAATCAGACTGGATGATCAAAGCATGGACTGGAAATACTTCAAAGAACTTCCCGCCGACTTTCGCATCAAACCGTTTGGCGAACTTCACCCGACTAAACAATGTTGATCTGGCTCTCTTTTTTGGCGCGAACTCAACCGCCAGCTACTGCGGCGAAACCAGGCCAACCAGGGGACAAACGACTATGAAAAAAGCGCTTATTCTCGGAGTAACAGGCCAGGATGGCAGTCATCTGGCAGAGATCTTGCTGGAAAAAGGCTATGAAGTGCACGGGATGGTCCGACGCTCGGCGACCGGCAACACCCGGAACATCGAGCATCTGATCCGGGACCCAGACGTGTTCAATCATCGCTTCTTTTTGTGCCGGGGCGACCTGGCCGACCCGACTTCGCTGTATCGCATCATCAGCTCCGTCAAGCCGCAGGAGATCTACAACGAAGCTGACCAGGATCACGTGGGCTGGAGCTATGACATGGTAGGCTTCTCGGCGGATATTACCGGGGCGGCCGTCGGACGCATACTGGAGATCATTCGGCAGGTAGATGCTAGTATCCGGTTTTTCCAGCCTTGCACGTCGAACATGTTCGGCAAGACTGAGAGCACATTCCAGACTGAAACGACTCCCTTTAACCCCCAGAGTCCGTACGCATGCGCCAAGGTCATGGCCTACTATTTAACCAAGTACCATCGCGAAGCCTTTGGCATGTTCGCGTCGACGGCCATCTTGTATAACCACGAATCTCCCCGGAGAACCGAGGAATATGTAACGCGCAAGATCACAAAGTCAGTGGCGCGCATCGTTTGTGGCAAGCAGGATAAGCTGATCCTGGGTGATCTCAGCGCGCGTGTTGATTGGGGATATGCCAAAGAGTACATGGAAGCGGCTTGGCAGATGCTGCAACTCGACGAGCCGGACGATTTCGTCATTGCCACCGGCGAGGCACACTCGGTCCAGGAATTTGTCGAAGAGGCGTTCGCCGTCGTCAACCTGAGGCCGGAGGAGTACGTCGTCTCCAGCCAAGATCTGTTCCGTCCTACAAAAACCGGCGTACTGATCGGCGATACCAGCAAAGCCAGGACAAGCTTCGGGTTTGAGCCGCAGGTCAAGTTCAAAGAACTTATCAAGCTCATGGTGGAAGCAGACCTGGAAGCAGAAAGGCAGACGTGATCGGTAAGTTAGCACTCACATCCCGGTTCCTCGCTCCCCGCAAGCCCGCGCAGCAGCGGATCCCCCATCCCAGCCGGTGTTCAGCGTGGCGCGCATAGCTGCCAGGACGTAGCTGCTGGGATTGATCTTCGCGGTCACCCTGATCCAGCCCGAAGTTGTTCGACCGGAAGAGGGGAGACGCCGCCGAATTGCACTTCGTATGCGAGCAGCAAGAAGGCACTGATGACCATCAGCGAAAGAGCAGCCGCCGGTACGCGGATGTTGACCACCCCGCGCGGGGTCATCATGACCACCCGAGCCTGGAACGGCACGCGGCGGATGAAGTTTGTACAAAATGGCCATTGTGTAGTATAATTTTTTTCAGTATTACTGTACTGCACACGTACACAAGCAAAGATCCCTGCAGTCCTATCCAAATCGCTGGCGGCACCTTATGGGCGAGAAAAGCACGCTTAGACCTTCCCTCTTTCAATCCCACTCCCGTATGTATCGTGTATCTTACTCATTTGCAACCGGGGCAGGTTGCAGTAGCGGAAAGTAGTCTCTCCTCTTCCAGGGAAGATTACAACCTTATCTGAGAGATTTTGGCTGTTGCCAGGGTGCAGCCAATCGCACTTTAACAAACCACTACCATTCTTGGTGTTGTAGTGGCTTGTTGCGTGTCAATGACTTATTCGTCAGTTGTGTTGGATCTTGATGGCAGCTGGCTTGCGCAGCTGACAGGATCTTTCCATCCTGCGAGAAATGGCAGTCACGCCTGTTTAAGGAGGTATCGTGTCCAAGCGAGGTTCCACCAACCCGTACGTGGCCGGCCCACCCATCAGAGGGGAGGAGGGCTTCTACGGCCGCCACGATCTCGTAGAAGACGTGGTCACAACGTTGGCGAACACCAAGCAGAACGCTGTGGTTTTGCACGGTCAGCGTCGGATCGGCAAGTCCTCGTTACTCTATCGCCTCCGACGTGACAAAGTATTGCAGCAAGGCCACCTACCCATCTTCTTAGATATGCAATTTTATGAGGGCTTCTCTACTGCCCGCGTTTTGGCTCACATTGCCGAGGCGATCAGCGACGAATTAAACGTCAGCCTACCTTTACCGACAGATAAGGAGCTGGCTGCTGATCATAATCGGTTTCATCGATCTTTTTTACCGGAAGTCTATGGTAAACTTGATCAGAAGCGAGTCCTGCTTCTGATCGATGAGTTTGACGTGGTTGTGCCGCTTGCCATTGCTGATTCTGTATCCGCCGACACACTGCCGGGTTATTTTCGTACCCTGATCGCCGAAGAGCACGAGCATCTGGCCTTCGTCTTTGTGGTCGGTCAGCGATTGGACTTGCTGGGCGAGGGCTACCAACGCCTCTTCAAGGGAGCACACGCCAGACCGGTGAGTCGTCTAGACCAAGAGGAGGCCTATGAACTGCTAACCGAGGTGGGACAGCAGGGACAGGTAAGCTATTCCGAAAAAGCCTTGGCCGAAATCTGGTCCATGACCAACGGTCACCCTTACCTAACTCAATTGATGGGCTTCGAAATCTTTGACCGCTTGCAGAAACAAGAGACTCAGCAAGCTTCCGTGAAGGATGTGGCCGCGTGCCTAGATAGAGCGATGCAACGCGGCCAGGGCGCACTCGATTGGTTCTGGCGTGGTTTCGCGCCTGAACAGCAGTGGGTGCTGTCAGCTGTGGCTGATATGACCGACCGCCAGAAAAGTGTTAGCGGCGCCGAGATCGACAAAAGTCTTCAGCAACATCTGCTTTTCCTAACCCCTTCGGCGCGGGAAATTGCCTGTCGTGATTTGCACCAGGGTGATTTTCTCGTCGAAACCGCTGAGCGGCACTATATGTTCGCTGTCGAATTCATCCGGCGTTGGATCGTCAAACGCCATCCTATCAAAGAAATCCAGCGACAGATCGAGGAGATCAGCCCAGAGGCGCTGAATTACTATCAGTTGGGTCTTCATGCCTTTAGCAGAGGGAATCTCGGTGAAGCTATCGAATACTACAAGCAGGCCTTGGACCGCAATCCCCATTTCGCCCGTGTTCACCTCGAACTGGCGGTTGCCCTACGTGCCCAGGGCAAGGTCCCGGAGGCCATTGCTGAATACGAAAAGGCCTATGAACAGGACCCCGAGAGTGCTCGTGATGGGTTGATAGACCTCCGCATGGTGTACGCCAGCCAGATTGAAAATTCGGATGACCAAGAGGAATCGTTGGCGCAAGCTTGGCGTATCCTGGAGATTGATCCGGAGCACGCGGATGCCCGTCGTTTGGTGAGCCACATCTACCTGGATCGCGTGACGACGTGCCTGGCAGACAACGATTTTGCGCAAGCGCTCAGCCTAGTGAAACAGTTGGCCGAACCGGTACCCATCATCCAACAAGCTAGCGTCGGTCAACGGGTGCAAGAACTATGGCTGGCCTACAGCCATGAACTCACCGAACTGAAGCAACCGAAGTGGGACGAAGCCCAAATCGTGCTGGACAGCTTGGAGCCGTTGGGCTTGATGGATGACAGAGCCCGGGCCGATTACAATCAAGTCACCCTCGACAAGGCTCAATCCTTCTTGGAGAAGAAAGATTTGGAGCCAGCGTTGGCCACCCTTCAAAACGAACTGAAGCTGCCTTTGCCCACCAGTCACATTAAAGCCATGCTGCTCAACTATAGCCAGAGGCAGGCCGGCGAGGAACACTGGACCGAAGCCGAAAAGACTTTTGAAGGATTATGCCAGATTGTCGATGGTAGGGATGTTCAGACTGCTCGCTTGGAATTCTACCATCAGTGGGGAGACTCCCTCCTGGCGGCCGGAGACTTCGAGGGGGCAATCGCCGTTTACCGCCGCAACAAAGCCAAGGAGTTTAAACCAAAAATCACCAAAGCCTATTTACTTGATGCCGCCTGGCACCTGGAGCGACACGAATTGCCTGACGCTGAATCCAGTTATAAGCTAGCATTGGCGACCCAAAAGAACAAGGCGGTGGTAGGCCAAGCAAGCAAGGAGCTGGTAAGCTATTTCCATAGCCGTCGGGAAGACCAGGCCTGGAAACAGGCCAGTGACGTATTGGAAATCCTCCGGACGCTGAATCTGGCAGAGGACGACATACCGACCCTGGAAACCAGACTCCATTTGGATCAAGCCGAGGCAGAATTGACCCAAGGCCATCTGGACACTACCTTTCGGCATCTGGCGATGCTAGGCGATGGGGCCGAGGCGGAGACTAAGGCACTGGTCAGAGTCCACCTTCCGCGGAATGCGCGTCGGGGCGAATGGGCTGCTGGAGCGGCCACTGTCAAACGCCTAAATGAGTTACTGGCCACCGACCCCGAAACCGCTGCCTGGCGCGCCAATTGGCTGTTCATTTGGGCCAGAGCTCTTTACCCTGAAGACAAGATCGGTAGGCAACCAGTGCGAGCCAAGATCTTGTGTCGAAAGGCATTGGGCCTGGCAACCGATGAGACACCCTTCCTTGATCTGCAAATCGAAGCTCAGCCTGCCCCCAGCAGCGAGGCACCTAAATTACGCTATCTCACTTGCTCTTTGTTGGCCAATATCCTGGTAGACCAAGCGCAGACTTGTCTTTATCAGAATAACCTGACGGAGGCGCGCAGGCTCTTCCGTGAAGCACTAAACCTACCGCTTAAATCTGAAAGTCTCGGGCAAAATATCCAAGAAAGACTCTATACCTATAACCAGCGGCAGACCCTCAAGGAGAGATGGGAAGAAGCTGAGGCTGCACTCAAAACAGCCGTAGAACTAGGTGTCAGCGACCCTAAGATCGACCAGGCATTAGATACAATGCCTACCAGCCGGGCCCGACTGTTGTTCAAGGCTGACGAGCCAGGCGAGGCATTTGCCATCCTCAGTCAGCAGCACCCCGATTTCAGTGACGAAGAGCGCAGAACCATCAAAACGATGGTCTATCAGTTTAGTCGCCTATACGCTGGCCGGAACTGTTGGACCGAGGCCAAACGTGCTCTCAAGGGGCTGGATGAGTGGTTGACGCCCCCGGATTCGGAGGTCAAACGGTGGCGTGACAATCTAATTCGCGAACAGTTGGGTTTCGTCAGGGGCAGACGCGAGCCAGCACCTGTTTCCGAGGCGGAAATAGAACGCCTACGCGAAGAAATGCGAGTGGCTCAAGAGGGATGCAGGGAAGCCAAGGCCTTAGAACTCACCACACTGGACACCTGGGCCCAAGACTTCATCGGCGCTGGCCTGACCCTGGCCCAGGCCTACCTAGCTGGCGACAACCTGTCAGACGCAATCGAAACCTATCGGAGAATACTCGAAGTCGAAAGACACGGGATGGACCTTCAGGAGCAGATCAGGCAGAATCTCCACAATTACAGCGAGCGAATGCTAAAAAAAGGTAACTGGGATGAGGCACTGCAGGCCGAGGCGCAGGTGAAAAGTCTCAACCTGGTAGCGCCGGATGGTCGAACTGTTCCCGATCCGCGCGCGGACGGCGCCATCCAGCGGACGATTCTGTCGCGGGCCCAAGCTTGGTTGGCAGAGGACCAGTTGGACGAGATGTTTGAACATATCCAAGCCGAGTTACCGCGTCCACGGCCAACCGGTGCAGTCAAGGCCATGGTCAAAGCCTACAGTGATGAACGTAGTGGACAGGACTGGCCGAGGGCCGTCGCATCCTTGCGTCTGCTTGATGAATTCCTGACGAGCGATCACCCCCAAGCTCGGGATATGGAGAGCTTAGAGTGGTTGGTTGATAGCCTAGTGCAATGGGGCCAACACTTGGGAGAAGATGTCGACAAACTGGAAAAGGCAGCTGAGGTTTACCGCGAAGCGCTTGAGCACACGCGAGCGGCCGCCGAACCCACGAGCATCGAGATAGCCAGCCACTATATCCGTGTAACTTTGGAGTTGGCCAAGCGCTCGCTCAGCGATGATCCACTGACTGCAGACGTTCCCCCGGCCTTCGATGCTGCGATACAACAGTATCAGAGTATCGTGTCCATACCCGAGCACGACCGGGACCACGAAGACCAAATCAACCAGGCATTGCGTGAGCACAGCCGCAAGCTGGCTGATCAGGAACAATGGACAAGGTCACACCAAGTACTCGACGCTCTCGACGTCCTTTATCCGGAGCCGCGAGGGAAAGAGAAACAGAACTTCGCCATGTGGCGTCGTGATCTGACCCTTAAGGAAGTAGAGATCCGACTGGCAAACCAAGACCTCACTCCTGCCTTCGAGCGCCTGGAATGGCTGAAGAACTGGCTAGATGAATACAGTGCCCCTCAAGTTACCTGGAGCGACAGTGAGGACCAGGTCAAGGACTTAGTCTACCAGAGGTTCTGCCAAGACTGGCTGCGCGAACCTGATTGGGAACCAGCGGCTCAGGCCCTGGCAAGCCTGACCGATCTGATGCCCGGTGATACCGAAGTCACGGGCTGGGAGGTGGACGCCCTCTACCAGTGGGGCGGTTGGCTGCAAAGAGCGGGCCGGTTGGGCGAGGCTCAGGCACTTTATGAGCAAGCGCTGGAGAAGGCCCATAGCCAGGAGATGATCTCCGTCGATCAGATCGAAGAAGGACTGCTGGAAACCCAATTGGCCCACGCGCAACACTATCTGGACCAGGACGAAATGGCTCAAGCCACGGCCATTTACCAGCGAATCCTCCAAAGACCGCAAGGCTATCTAGATCGCGCAGACAAGATCCGCAAAGACCTGAAAGACCACAGCGACGGTCTGGCAGACCATCCAGATCGCAACTGGACAGCCGCGCACGACGCGTTGAACCGCTTGCTGGATCTGGGCCTCGACAATGAGGACGTTTCTAAGTGGCGCCAGCAGCTGTCTCTGCGGGAGATAGACGTAAGATTGGACGATGAGGACAATCTCGACGCGGCCCTTGGCAGCCTCAGCGCCATGGAGCGCCCCTGGCCTGTAGACGACATACAGGCCATTTTCCAGCGATACAGCCGCAGCCGCATTCAAGGCGACAGATGGGAACTGGCCCTCGATGCCGTAAGACGTCTAGGTGACATCCTGGGTGAAGACCCATTGGCACGTGCCTGGCTGGTCAAAGAACTTGTCACTTTGGGAGACCTCCTGGAGAAGCAAGAGAATAGGCCAGGCGCCCAAGCGGCCTTTGAACTGGCTATGAAGTTCAACCAACTCTAGTTACGTCTCAGCACCAACGCCGCGCCCGGTTTTTGGAAACGTTCCCCCGGGGCAGGCCTGTGAGCCTGTTACTCAAGAATTCAGAACACGCACGGAGATGAAACCCACGATGGAAGAAGCACACGAAATCTCACAAGACGAGACTCAAATGTCCGTCGAAGTCAGGCTGGTCGATAATCTTCTAGGCCAAGCCAACGAGGCGTTGGACAGCAATGACCTGGAGAAAGCTCAGGACCTTTTCGAAAAAGCACTGGCGGTCAAGGGAAAACATCCTGAAAGACCTTCTACTATTCGTCGGGACCTGAAGCTATACAGTGATAAGCTAGCTGATCAGGACCTACCTGAGTGGGAGAATTCTCATCGCGCCCTTGATCTTATCGGCGCCCTGAAACTGCAAGATGAAGCAACAGCTAAGTGGCAGCGCGATCTCTGGTTGAAAGAAGCAAGCTTCCATCTGAGGCAGGAAGATCTCGACCAGAGTTTCGACATATTTAGACAGTTGCAGCTGATGGCTGAGGAGCAGGGGGAAGCAGAAGCGGAGGAACTCAAAGGCAAAATCTCGGGCATTGTGCGTCGCGATCTACTGGAAGAGGCTGAGGATGCAAACTGGTCTTTGATGCGCAAGACAATTGAGGAGTTCAAGCCTTTGTGGCACTCAGACGATGAACTCAGCGAATGGCTAGAGACTATCTCGGGGACACTGGTAGCTATTGATCAAGCCACGGACCAAGCCCAGAAAGAGCTTGAACAGGAACGGCGACGGAACCGCAGCCTTGCCTTGGCGGTGATAGCCATTATCGCTGTGGCAGTTATCCTTTACGCCGTACTGATCATAATATCTGCTATCTAATGTCCCCTTAAAGGACAAGAGCTATGGTACGACAAATAAACCCCTTTATCTATGGCAAACCCGTACCTCCTTCCCACTTCGTTGGGCGCGAGGCGGTAATTGACCATTGCTACAACAGGTTGGCAGGCCCAGTGCGCACCAGTATTGCCATAAGTGGCGAACATGGTATCGGCAAGACCTCACTGCTGTATTTTCTGAAGCACCTGGCCGAGAAGGAAGAATGGGGACGTACCTATGGCCACATCCTCTTCGCTCTGTTAGATTGTCAGGCCGTAAAGCAATTCACTCCAACCCGTTTCTGGCGCCGTGCCTTGGACTCGCTGAAAGAGGCAGTGGAGAATCCGGCCCTCCGTCAGCAGATCGACGATCTTCTGGAAAAGCCAGAACTCGATCATACGTACGTGAAACGACTGCTCCGCTGGCTAGACCAAAACGGGTTCTCGCTGATACTTTTGCTGGATAGCTTCACTTGGATAGTCAAGTCTCACGGCGACGAGCCAGCAAGGATCAGTGGTTTTCTGGCCGGCCTGCGTGCGCTGACCAACCAACCTGATTACGCTCTGACCCTAATCACAGCCAGCCGCGAGCCGCTCAACCTTCTGTGCGCCGACATTGTCAAAGACTACCCAGGGTCGTACTTCTACAATAATTTCGCTCTTGAGATCTTGGAACCTTTCACTCCGGATGAAATCAAAGCGCTGCTCAAGAGAGCCGAGGGCAGCGCTGCAGACGAATTCCAATACGCAGACGTCGACTTCTTATCTCGGGTGGCTGGCGCCCACCCCGCATTGCTGCAGATGGCTGGCTTTTTTCTCTTCGAGGCCCGTCGCCGCACCGCTTCTCGCGAGGAGGCTCGCAAAGAGGCTCTCAGAGACTTCGAGCGGGCAGCCAATAACTATTTCTCCCTTTTCTGGAATGAATCGACCCCCCTGGAACGGACACTCTTTGTGCTTATTATCCTTAGCCAGATCGTTGAACAACCTTCCATCCAAGTTGATCTAACTCGTGAGGAGATACAGGCTCTGCTCAATCGATATGAACGCGACTTGATGAACTTAGTGGATCGCGGCCTGGTACAGAAGGTGGGGGATACCTTTCAGGTTTCCGCCCTTGTTTTCGCAAGATGGATAGTGCGTGAGATAGCCTCGAAGGGCGAGGCCATTCTAGCTGAACATCGGACAGCTGTGACGGACGAAACATTGCGCCAGGCGTGGCTGGCTATGATAGACGTAGCACCTCTGATGACCATTGATGCGTTGAGGCACGCTTTGGTGAGACGTTCACCGCTAGCCTTGGACACGCTTCCACCTGTGCCATCCAGGTATGAGTTGCAGGCGGAACTAGGTCGCGGGGCCAGCAGTGTCGTCTACAAGGCCTTTGACACCCATCTGGATCGTACGGTAGCCATCAAACTGCTACATGGCCACATAGTAACGGGCCCAGAATCCAGTCGCCACCGGCTCCTGAAGGAAGCCCGCGCCGCCAGCAAACTACAGCATCCGCACATTGTCACGATCTACGATGCAATCGAATTCGGCGATCACATTTACCTGATCATGGAGTATGTCGATGGCCAGTCTCTGGCTGACCACCTCCACGAAAAAGAACGCCTGCGACCTGAGGAGGTCATTGACTTGATTGGACAGGCAGCGGATGCTCTTGACTATGCCCACAAACAAGGGGTGATTCATCGAGACATCAAACCGGCCAACCTGCTGATCACCAACAGCGGTGCCCTCAAGCTCGCCGATTTCGGCATTGCCAAGGTGATTGGTGCTCCTCAGACTACCGAAGAGGGCGAATTCAAGGGCACCGTCACCTATATGTCACCGGAGCAGGTCAAGCAGCAGCCCTTTGACGGCCGATCTGATCTCTTCTCCCTGGCCACGGTCGCCTTTCAGATGTTGAGCGGATCCTCACCCTGGCCCGACACAAGCGTCGTAGGCATTCTGAATGACATCGAAAAAGGCAATGCCCGCTATTTGACGGATTTCGCAGTACGCAGCGCATTCTCTCTTGAACCGGTGTTTAGAAAAGCTCTGGCTGAGAATCCAGAGGATCGGTATCAGACCGGCAGTGCATTCGTTGAAGCCCTCGAGCAGGCGATCATCTCGGAGCCGAGCCGGGAAGTTGAGAGTGATGCCCGGCGCAAACCCACTGTCTTCGTCAGCTACAGCCACGTCGATGAGAAGTGGAAGGACCGGCTGATAACTCATCTGGGAGTACTGCAAATTCAAGGTCTGCTCGATCTATGGGACGACCACCGCATCGAGGCGGGTGAGGACTGGCAGCAGGAAATCCAGGAGGCTATGGCCACGGCCAGAGTAGCCATCCTTCTGGTCTCGGCAGACTTCCTCGCCTCCAGGTTCATCCAGGGCGAAGAGGTGCCCCGTCTGCTGGAGAGACGGGACGAGGAGGGAGTACACATCTTTCCTATCATTGTCAGACCTTGTGCCTGGAAGCGCGTCAGGTGGCTGACTCGCCTGCAAGTCCGTCCCAAATATGGGCACCCCCTATCGGACGGGACTGAACATCAAATTGACGCCGATCTAGCGGTGATTGCTGACGAAGTGGCGGGCATCATCGACCGCACGACCTCGGCAGCTTCGCTCGGGGCTTAGCCACTCTCTTCTCAGCAAAACGGCCGTTCTGAGCCTACTTTCACCCAGAACACGCACTTTGAGGCCAGCAATTCACAGGAAGCAGCTATGACAGAAGAGAAAAGCTCTAAGACATCACATGGACCTTTCGGCCTTGCTTATCGGGATATCGCCCTGCTCTTGGCGCTTGTCCTCGTATTGGCACTGGGCCTCATTCCCACCTGGTTGCTGCTTACGCGCAACAAAAACGGCATGCCGTCTACCTCGACTCCCACTTGGCTAGCTCCTACAGAAGCAGCGAGCTCACAAGTGGCTGTTGCCGACGCAACACCGGCCCCTTCCCAGCCGACAATGGTGGCAGCAGCGCCAACATCCACCCAGCGGCCGACGGACACACCACCCAAGCCGACCTCCACGCCAACCCCAGCGTCGTCCGAACCTACTCCTGTCCCCTCGAGAGAAGCGGTCTCCGCAACCCCTGCGCCGACCAGATCGCCAATTCCTACGCAGGTTGAAGATACACCAACGCCGTCCCAAACGCTCACCGCCACGGCGACGCCCTCTCCCCAACCACCGACCGCCACGCCGACGCCTACTTGGACGCCAACGTCCGCACCCAAACCTGCCCCACTGACGGGTGTGATTGTCTTCCCAGTCTTCGATAAGGCCGCCGGGACATATAACATCTATGCAGCCAAGCCGGATGGCAGCGAGCGCAGGTTGGTGGTTGCAGAAGCCAGCCAGCCCACCCTAAACTCCAGTGGTGATCGAATCGCTTACCGCTCGTGGGCTCAAAACCGGGGACTCATTGAACGAGCGATTAACGGCGATGCTGATTGGAGGTTTAATACCTTCGGCGAAGCCGCCAGACCTGCTTTTGCACCTGATGACCAATCCTTCTTGTTCCACTCACGGGAAGGCGGTGAGCCACCAGCCATTTATCACACCTCCGGATTGGAGTACCAGGTGTTGAGGCGTGGGAATGATCCGATCCAAGGTGAGTCCCCAGCCTGGCTGCCCGACGGTCGCTTCATATACAAAGGATGGTTAGGCTCGGACGAGGGACTGATCCTGAGCAATCTGGATGGCGGCTTTCCCACTCTCATTACCGATCACAAGAGCGATACCAATCCATCTGTTTCTCGCGATGGGGAGAGTGTGGCCTTCATGTCTGACCGCCGCAGGGACTGGGATGTGTACACGGTGAAGATTGATGGGACCGGCGTGACGCAGTTGACCACCGACCCCGCCAATGACGGTCTACCCACCTGGTCGCCGGATGGGAAAACAATCGCCTTTGTCTCCGACCGGAGCGGTGAATGGGCGCTCTGGGCTATGGATAACGATGGTGGCAACCAACGCCTTCTCTTTGAGCTGGGCGGCTCCATAGACGGAGTGGTCACAGTTGACGTCCAGAATTCGTATGGTTGGCTTGAGGAGAGCATCGATTGGGCGCCATAGCCGCCCGCTGTCGCGCTTGTCCTTCAGATTGAACGGCGAAGCCCGGACAGGCACCCCTACCGCCCCCTGCCTACACCCCCAGCACCACCCCCGCCACGGTGAAGTAGATCAGCAGGCCGGTGGCGTCCAGCAGGGTGGTCATAACCGGGCCTGAAACAAGGGCGGGGTCCACCCGCAGGCGGGCAGCGAGGATGGGCAGCAGCGCCCCCAACCCGTTGGCCCACAGGATGATGCCCAAGATGGAAGCCGCAATGGTCAGGGCCAACGCCGGGTCCGGCTCCCAGGTGATGGCTCTCACATAGGCCACCGCCCCCATCCCAACTCCCAGGATCAGCCCGATGCGCACTTCGTGCCACCACACCCGCAGGGCATCGCGCGTGTCGATGTCACCGATGGCCAGGGCGCGGATGACCGTAGCGATGGTCTGCGAGCCAGCATTACCTCCAGTACCGATCATTAAGGGAATGAAAACCGCCAGCGCCACGACAGCCTGGAGTTCGTCCTCAAAGGTGCGCATCACCAGCATAGAAAAGGTGCCCGCCAGGAAGAGGGCCGCCAGCCAACCGATACGCTTGCGGGTCACGAGGAAGATGCTGGTATCCAGGTAAGATCGCTCTAAGGGTTGCGCACCACCGAAGCGCTGGATGTCTTCGGTCGCCTCGTCTTCCAGCACGTCGATCACGTCGTCGACGGTGATGACGCCCAACAGCATATTATTGATATCTACCACGGGCAGAGCGAGCAAATCGTAGCGCGTCATCAGCCGGGCGCACTCCTCCTGATCGATCCCCGCCGGCACGCTGATGACCTCCGAGTCCATAATATCTTCGACGAGCGTCTCCGGGTCAGCGATGACCAACTGGCGCAGACCGACCACGCCGCACAAATGCCCCTGACGGTCGACGACAAAGAGATAATAGATGGTTTCGGCCTCCGGTTTCCAGGCACGAATGGCCCGGATGGCCTCCCTAGCCGTCATCCGGCGGCGCAACGCAAGGTATTCCGAGGTCATCAGGCCACCAGCGCTGTCATCCGGGTGCAGCAGCAAGGGACGCACTTCCTCAGAGTCTTCCAGTCCGGCTAACACCGCCTGGGCCTGTTCGGGGTGAATGTCGCCCAGCAGGTCGGCGGCCTCGTCGGGTTCCATTTCATCCACGATGCGGATGATGGCCTCGGTGGACAGGCTGGCCACCAACTCGGCCGCCTCTTCGTCGTCCATCTCTTCCAAAATGTCAGCCATATCGGCAGGATTCAGTTCAGGCAGCAGCGCGACCCGATCTTCGTCGTCCAGCTCGCCAAAGAGATCAGCCTGATCGGGAGGGCGCAGCGACTCGATGATATCTGCTGCACCGGCCAGGTCGTCGCGTTCCAAAACAGTGCGGAGTTGCGACAAGACGTCGTCAAGGATAAGGGGTTCCATTGGAGCACCTCCGGGCGTAAGGCTCCCCCGGAGGCGAGTAATAGGGGAGAAATCTGCTTTCCGGGGGACTATGCTATTTGGTTGGCAGGGATAGTGCGGGACTTGCGTCCCCTACTACGCGATGCAGATGCGTCTTCCACTTAGTTCACCACTTTGCTCTCGTAAACGAGGGCTATTGTAGGCCCATCAGGCACAAATGTCAATAGTCTGTGTGTGCATCTCCAGTTTATACCAACAGTGGGTGACGTGTCTTCCACCAAAGGGTGGATCAGGGGGGTGGAAAGATGCCAGCCAGCAACCCGCTATCGCCCTCGGTCAAGGACACCGCACTTCTTGACATTATGCCCACATCAAACTAGAGTCCAGCTGCACAACTTATTAGCATACAGGGCAGCTTCCTATGCGCCAAACACCAGCTTCTTTACCAACCCGCTTTCTCCCACTGGCATCAAGCTTGGGGTGGGCGCTGATTGTTCTCCTGCTGGGGGCGTGCATATCGCCCCCCCGGACACAAACCAACGACCCGCTGGTCGTCTCGGCCGCCTCCAACCTGATATTGGCCTTTGAGGAACTGGGCGCCCGCTATGAAGACGAGATGGGTATGACTATCACCTTTAACTTTTCCGCCAGCGGCCAGCTGGCCCAGCAGATCGAGCAGGGCGCTCCGGTAGATCTGTTCGTCTCGGCCAACACGGCCTACGTGGAAGACCTGGCCGCCAAAGGTCGGGTGCTACCCGATTCGGTGCAGACGTACGCCCGGGGCAGGCTTACGCTCTGGACACGCTCCAACGCCTCGCTCACGGTAGAGACGATGGGAGATCTGCTCAAGCCAGAAATCGAGCGGGTAGCCATCGCCAACCCAGAACACGCCCCTTACGGCGTGGCCGCTCGCCAGGCGATGCAGACAGCTGGCGTTTGGGAGGCGCTCCAACCCAAGCTGGTGCTGGGTGAAAATGTGCGCCAGGCCCTGCAGTATGCTGAGACGGGGAATGTGGACGCCGCACTGGTCCCCTTATCGCTCAGTATCGTGTCGGAGGGGAAGTGGACACTCGTCCCCGAAGACCTGCACACACCTATCGACCAGGCGCTCGGCGTAGTGACCGACAGTCCACGCCAGGCCCAGGCCCGGGACTTTGCGGCCTTCATTATCAGCCCACAGGGCCAGGCCATCCTGAAAGAGTACGGGTTTGTGCCACCCGAGGAGGTAAGCTCACCTTGATCTGGGACGCATTGTTGCTTTCGTTGCGGGTAGCATCACTGGCTACAGCGCTGGTTACGGTTTTCGGCCTGCTCATCGCTCTGTGGCTGGCACGTTCCGACTTTCGGGGAAAGAGCGTGGTGGAGACGCTAGTCAGTCTGCCCATGGTTCTGCCACCCAGCGTGGTCGGCTACTATCTGCTCATGTTCCTGGGTCGCAGCGGACCGCTTAACATCTTTGGAGTTCAGATTCTCTTCACCTGGCTGGCGGCAGTGATCGCATCGGCGGTGGTGGCCACCCCGCTGATGGTCCACTCCAGCCGGGCGGCCATCGCCGCCGTAGACCCCACGCTGGAGAAGGCAGCCGGGTCGCTGGGTTCGCCGCCGTGGAAAGTGGCCTGGGACGTGACGTTGCCCCTGGCGCGCCGGGGTATCCTGGCCGGAGTGGTGCTGGCCTTTGCGCGCGGCCTGGGGGAGTTTGGAGCCACGCTGATGGTGGCCGGCAACATCCCTGGACGCACCCAGACGCTGCCCCTGGCTATCTACGACCTGGTGCAGGCCAATCGCATGTCCGAGGCCAACGTGGCCGTCCTGTTGATGACGATCGTCGCCTTTAGTGCGCTCCTGGTCGTCAACCGCCTGGAGCGCCGGGCCAGGGCCCGCGAAAGACGCTATGCTTGAAGTTGATATCGAGAAGCAACTGGAGGGCTTTACGCTGCACGTCGCCTTCCGGGTGGATCGCGAGGTGCTGGTGCTCTTTGGCCCGTCTGGGGCGGGCAAGACCATGACACTCAGCTGCATCGCCGGGCTGGCACGCCCCGACCGGGGTCTCATCCGCCTGGATGGCCGCGTCCTTTTTGAGAGCGACGGCCATCACCGACACGAGGTACCACTCCACAAGCGCCACATCGGCTACGTCTTTCAGAACTACGCCCTATTTCCCCACATGACGGTGGCTCAGAATCTGACCTATGGCATCCGTGCCCAGCGAGACGCCCGGCTGCACATGGAAGCCATGCTCACCCGGCTGCACCTGGGCGGGCTGGCCGACCGCTACCCCCACCAGCTCTCGGGCGGCCAGCAGCAGCGCGTGGCGTTGGGTCGGGCGCTGATGATAGAGCCAGCGCTGCTGCTGCTCGACGAGCCCTTCGCCGCCCTCGACGGCGCAGTGCGCGAGTCGCTCCAGAAGGATGTGGCCGATCTACAGCGTGAGCTAGGGTTATCGGTGATCTATATCACCCACAACTTGATGGATGCCTTCGCCCTGGGGGACCGGCTGGCGGTGATCCAGGCCGGTGGTTTGCAACAAGTAGGCCCCATCCAGGAAGTCTTTCATCACCCCAACAGCCGCACCGTGGCCGAGATCACCGGCGTGCGCAACTTGCTGGAAGGCATGGTGCGTTCGGTGAGCGCCGAGGGACTGGTCATCGACTGGCAAGGCCAGACCGTACTGGCCCGGCCCGCGCCGCGCACTCCCGGTGAGCAGGTCACGTTCTACATCCGCCCCGAAGACGTTAAGCTGCTGTACCCCGACCGGCCGTTGGCCTTAAGCGTGCAGCACAACCACTTGTTGGGGCGCGTACTGGCCGTGAACCCGGCCGGCACCTGGGTGACGGTGCGCCTGGCCGTGGATACAGGAGCCCCCGCGCCGGGCAGTGGGGAGGTCAGCTTAGAATCACGCCTACCTATGCGCGCCTATCGCACCCTGGGACTTGATGTTGGGGCGACTGTTGCCCTGTCACTGTTGCGGGACGGGATTATGATCCTGCCCCGGGAGCGGGAGGAAAGCGGCTAAACGGCCAAGGGAAGATGTCGAATTATGCGATTAGCGAGCACCTGTGATGCGAATGCGGCACAGCCCTAATTTGCTGTGATTAGCACCACATATCTTGAGAGTAACAGACCTGGGCACGCGCTTACGACGACAGAGGAGGTGACATGGCTCCGGCGATCATCGGCACTGAAAGCTTAGTAAATGTCTCGGCCAGCCAGGCCCGGGGCTGGTTCTTGTCACTAAAAGACTACCCC